>Ga0209624_10000353_pt1 | contig 40358 bp, 28 predicted proteins | sample JacPinW_OM2H0_O1_FD_188565 | JGI IMG/M metagenome (GOLD analysis project Ga0209624, IMG submission 188565) | Forest soil microbial communities from Algoma, Ontario, Canada - Jack Pine, Ontario site 1_JW_OM2H0_O1 (SPAdes) (version 2) | ecosystem: Environmental > Terrestrial > Soil > Boreal...
GATACATAACCGTGTCCGTGCACACCGCTCCCGCTGAGGCACCGCGGGCGTTCGGCGTAGGAGCGCCGCCGCCCGCGAGCCCGCGCACCGACCGCTCACGCCGCGCGCCTGCGGGCGCGTTGGCTAGCGCCCGGAATGGGCTGTGGCCGATCACGCTGCTGATCGCCGCCATCTTCTGCTTCATCACCTTCCACGCCAAGGGCGGGCTGAACCTCGAATCGATGACGAGCACCGAGCTGGCGCTGACGCTCGGCTCGGGAGTTGTGGCGGCGGCGTCGGTGATCCTCGCCCCGGCTCGCAGCCGCCGTGTGTATGGCATCTGGCCGATGGGGTTGCTGCTCTTGTTCACCGCCGTGACGGCGGTCTCGATCGCATGGTCGGTGCAGCCCGATCACAGCTGGCAGGACTCTGGGCGGATGCTCGCCTACAGCGCCGTGTTCGGTGCTGGATTTGCACTCGTGCGCGCACTACCCGAGCGCTGGCCGGCGATCCTTGGCGGTCTGACACTGGCGGCGGTGATCGTGTGTGGCTACGCGCTATTGACCAAGGTGTTTCCCGCCAGCCTCGATCCGTCGAACACGTTCGCCCGCCTCAACGAACCGTACGGCTACTGGAACGCGGTCGGCTCGAGTGCCGCGATCGGCGCCATCTGCTGCCTGTGGCTCGGCGCGCGCCGCACCGGCCACGCGCTGCTGCGAGCGCTCTCCTACCCGGCGATGAGCGTGGTGTTGCTGACGCTCATGCTCGCCTATTCGCGGGGCGCAATGGTGGCCCTGGCCGTGGGGTTGGTCATGTGGTTCCTCGTGGTGCCGCTACGTCTGCGCAGCGCCATGCTGTTGATCGTGGCGGCGGCGGGGGCGGGCGTCGTGGGGGCCTGGGACTTCTCCAAGCACGCGCTCAGCGCGGAAGGCGTTGCCTTGAGCGAACGCACCGCCGCTGGCCATCAACTGGGCGCATTCACGCTGGCGATGCTCCTGGTCCTCACGGTCGTGGGGATCGCCATCGGCTTCTGCACGGGCCGTCGCGCACCGTCGCTGCTGACTCGACGTCGTGCTGGGGCGGTGCTGCTGGCAGCGGTGGTGCTCGCGCTCGTCGCGTTCGCGGGAGCGCTTGCCGTGAGCCAGCGTGGGTTCACAGGCAGTATCTCGCACGCATTTGATGCCCTGACCAACCCAAACGCGATACCGCCGGGTAACACGCCTGGGCGTCTGACTGCCGTAGCAAGCGAGCGAGCGCGCTACTGGAAGGAGGCGCTGAAGGTGTTCGACGCCCACCCGGTGTTCGGAGCCGGCGCAGAAGGTTATGCCACCGCCCATCTGCGCTATGAAGCGCAGACCCTCGAAGTCAGGCATGCGCATAGCTTCATCCTGCAGACGCTCGCAGACCTTGGCTTGGTCGGCCTGCTGGTGGCGCTGGCGCTGCTGTTCACGTGGATGGCCGCGGCAGGACGTGCGACGCATCCGTTCAATCGCCGCTGGACGAGCACTCGCGAGGGCACAGGCTGGCAAACGTGGCTAGATATCCGTACCGGGGTGCGACGACCTGGCTGGCGGCGTATTCGCGAGCGTAAGCTCAGGCGCTACACCCCCGAGCGCATCGGCCTGCTGAGCATGCTCTGCGTAGTGGTGGTGTTCGGCGCCCACTCGTTGATCGACTGGACTTGGTACGTGCCAGGCAACGCTTGCGTGGCGCTGCTGTGCGCCGGTTGGCTGGCAGGCCGTGGACCGCTGCACACGAGCTCGAGCACTGCGGGCAGCCAGCGTGCAGCTGGCGCCATCGCCGGCCGGTCCCGCGCGAGCTCGACCGCTGTCCGCGTGAGCTCGACCGCCCGCGGGAGAGCTGTGCAGCCAAGCGCCGTGCGCGTGCTGCTAGCCACCGCGGTGATAGTTGCAGTGCTGCTGGCTGCATGGTCAGAGTGGCAGCCGCAGCGCTCCGAAGATGCCCGCCAGGAAGCCGAGACACAGCTGGAAGCACACGATCAGCCCGCGGCGCTCGCAGCCGCTAACAGCGCCGTCTCGCGTGATCCGCTGTCGACCGAAGCGCTGTTCACGCTGGCAAGCGTCCAGCAGGTCTCAGGCCAACCGGCACTCGCTCGCGCGACGCTCGCTCACGCGGTGCGCCTGCAGCCGTCCAACCCGCAGACATGGCTGGTGTTAGGACGTTATGACCTGACCAACGGAGGAAGACCTCAGACAGCTGTGAAGGAGCTGGAGGGCGCCATCTACCTGAACCCCGCGTCGATCTCTGCGGAAGCGATCGACAACGGCGAGCGCGAAGCGATCGAAATCCACAACGACTATCTTCAAGCGCTACAGGCTGTAGCGACTCAACAGCAAGCGCGAGCCCGTGCCGCCGTGGCCCTCGCCGCTGCGCGGCGGGCGAGAATCAAAAGCGCGCACGCGTCGCGTGGGCGAGCAGCAGCCGCCGGGCGAGCGGGTGCCCGCCACAGCTCCGCACTCGGATCTCCTGGAAGCCGAACTCCCCAAGCAGCTGGGTGAGCATGTCGCGGCTGTAAAAGCGCAAGTGATCGCCGCGTGGGTCGAAGTGCGCTGCGAACGCCCGCTTTGAAAGCGCCAGGCGGGCAAGCGTGAGAGGTCCATGAGCGGGTGTGCTCACCAGCAGGCTGCCGCCCGAGCGCAGCACGCGGCGGACCTCCGAAAGCCAGGCCGCGGTGTCGAGCAAGTGCTCGAACACCTCCCCTGCCCACACCACATCGAAGCTCGCGTCGTCCAGATCCCAGGGACCCTCGTCCGCCACCAGCCGCACGTCGAGGCCGGGATGATGGACACGCGCACGACGCAGCGGCTCCTCGGCGACGTCGATGCCGACTACATCCGCACCCACCCGCGCCAGCTCAGCTGTGAAGCACCCCTCCGCGCAGCCCACGTCCAGCACGCGCTCGCCCGCTCGCACGCGGTCGAGCAGAAAGCGACTGCGCAACGCGAAGTCGGCAGGCTCTGAGCCTTCTGGCACCCTCTCCCAGATCGCTTTGTGGTACTCGCGTGAGGACATCCTCATGCAGTATGGCTTTCAGATCTACGCACCAGCTGACAGAGCAATTAGTGTTCGCGCAATGCAAGCCTGGGGGATCGAAATGATCGCGAGCACCACCGCGTGAAGGTCGCATTCGACAGCCGCCCGGCATCTGATCCCGATGGCGTTGGACGCTACTCGCGCTGTCTGCTTGCAGCCTTGCGCGAGACGGTCGCGCCGCGCGACGAGATCCACGAGACGCATCGCCCCTCAGCGCTGGCACGATCGCACAACGCAGACATCTTCCATGCGCCATGGATGGATGGAGCGATGCTGCACAGCTCTTCCCCAATGGTCGTCACCATCCACGACCTGTCAGCGCTCAAGCGCCGCAGCGAGCACCTGCGCGGCGGTCTGCGTCAGCGTCTGCGCCACCTCGCGGTGCAGCGCGCAGCGGGCGTGATCGTCCCCAGTGAGGCTGTGGCAAGCGATGCGGTCGAATATCTAAAGCTCGAGCGCGAGCGGATCACGGTGATCCCCGAGGCCGCTGACGCCGCCATGTATCCACGCTCCCAGCAGCAGATCGCTGCCGTACGAGCTGATTTCGGTCTGCCCGAGCGCTTCCTGGTGTGGGTTGGCAGCCTGCAGCACCCCGATCCGGGCAAGCACATCGCCAAGCTAGCCGCCGCGCCGCGCCAGCTACCACTGGTGCTGGTTGGCTCCACGCGACCGTGGGCACGCCAACTACCCGATGTGATCCTCACCGGCCAGGTCTCCGACGACCAGCTCGCCGCCATCTACAGTGCTGCGCATGCGCTGATGCTGTCCTCCAAGGACGAGGGCTTTGGCCTACCCGCGGTCCAGGCCCTAGCCTGCGGCACACCAGTAGTGGCATGTGAGTCGCCCGCCCTGCGTGAGGTCCTAGGCGAGCGGGCCACGTTCGTCGCGCCCGGCGACATGTGCGCGCTGATCGAGGCTGCTCAGGCAGCTCAGCGACCTGCGCCATCGCCGCCGTCCTGGAGTTGGCAAGACGCTGCCCGCGCCACCTGGGGCGTATACGCGCGCGCGGCCGACGCCCCGCAGCAGCAGCGCCCTATGCAGCGCCCTGCCGCGCGGCTCAGTAGGCGCCCCGCCGTGTGAACACGGCAGGGATCGTCTTCAACAAGATCGTCAGATCGAGCGCCAGCGACCAGCTCTCCAAGTAGAGGAAGTCGAGGTGCACAAGTTCGTCGAAATCGAGCTCTGAGCGACCCGACACCTGCCACAGCCCAGTGATCCCCGGCAGCACCAGGTAACGCTTGCGGTGCCAGTCGTCCAGCATCGCGTAGTCACGTTCGGGCAGCGGTCGCGGGCCCACCAGCGACATGTCGCCACGCAGCACGTTCACCAGCTGCGGCAACTCGTCCAGCGAGAAGCGACGCAGCAGCCGCCCAACGCGTGTCAGACGAGGATCCTCACGGATCTTGAACAAAGCACCCGACGCCTCGTTGAGCTCTTCGAGATCCGCCTGGCGCTCCTCCGCGTCGGTGTGCATCGTGCGGAACTTCAAACACGCGAACGGGCGCTGCCCAATGCCACGGCGCATCGAGCTGTAGAGGATCGGCCCGCGCGAGCTCACCCGCACAGCGATCGCGATCGCCAACAGCAGCGGGCTCGCAAGCACCAGCAAGACGATCGCACCGATAATGTCGAAGGTCCGCTTCAGCGCGAAATCCACGCCCTCGAATACCGGCGGTCCTAGCTCAAACAGCGGTACCGACTGCCCTGGCACGAACTCCGCCCGGTGAATCAGGATCTCCATCGTGGATGGCGCCAGCCGCACGCGCACGCCGCGCTGATGGCATTGGTCGACGAGCTCCACCGCGTCGTCCTGGGGGAAGTCCGGATCGGCGATGATCACCTCGTCGACGTTCTCGTTGCTCAGCACCTCGTCAAGGTCCGCCAACGTGCCCAGCTGGTTCAAGCCCAGCGCGGATAGCGCTCTGGGCGCGAGGAAGCCCACCAGCTGAATCGGGTGCTGTGCGTCGCCCAGCGCTTTGGCGACGTCGCCGATGTGCTTGCCTCTGCCCACGAGTACCGCGCGGCGCTGGTAGCCGGCGGCGCGCAGCAACAGGCCTGTGACCCATTCATACACGGCACGCGTGCAGGCGATGTAGAGCAGCGCAAACGCCAGCGAGCTCCAGAAGATGTAATAGCTGGAGAATGTTTCGCCGTTGACCAGCGCGAAGATCACCGCCACGAACGCCACCTGGAACAGCGAGCCCACGATGCGCGAGAGCCCAGGCCGCAGGGCGCGCTCCGCATACAACCCCGAACGCGCGAACAGCAGCGCTGTCAGCAGGTACGCGAACGGCAGGAAGTGCTTGGTTTGCTGACCGGCGTTTTCCGCGAGCACCGGGCCGTGCACTAGTTCCTTGAGCACCAGCGCGGTGAAGATCGCTAGCGCCACGCCCACGAAGTCCAGCGCGAGCAGCGACAGCACCCGCGCGCCGCGGCGCGCAGTGGACATGCGCAACAGGAACGACAGCGCCGGCGGACGCTTGCGGCGGATGTCCTGATCGGAGCGCTCCAGACGGTTGGCGGCCACCGCCAACGTGGATCTGACTGTGTTGGGGCGCCCTGGCACCGAGGCAGCGGCCGGCACCCGGGCGCGCGGGCGAGGCGGCGACGGAGCGGACGTTCCCGAAGGGCGTGGTCCCATCTCGCTACTCACAACACTGCACACTTGCAGATGGAGCGGTTACACAGATGGACAATGAGCCCTGCGCAACCAGCGTTGCACGTTGCTGTGGGGTCGCGCCTCAGTTGGCGCCGCCGCCGATGAGCAACTCCACGCCCGATTCCTCGATCGTGCGCTGCAACCCCTCGCGCAACGACACTTCAGGCGACCATCCCAACAGCTCGTTCGCGAGCGCGATGTTTGGCTTGCGCTGCTTGGGATCGTCTTCCGGGAGCGCCTCATAGACGATCTCCGCCGTCGATCCCGTCAATTCTTTGACTATCTCGGCCAATTCCAGCAACGTGAACTCATCGGGGTTGCCGACGTTCACGGGGTAGTGGTGGCCGGACTCCGCCAGCGCGATGATCCCCCGGATCAGATCGGACACGTAGCAAAATGAGCGCGTCTGGCTGCCGTCACCGAACACCGTGATCGGTCGATTCCCTAAAGCCTGGCGCAGGAACGTGGGGATCGCGCGACCGTCGTGCGGACGCATTCTTGCTCCGTAGGTATTGAAGATCCGCACGATCGCCGTGTCCACCCCCTGCTGGCGGTGATAAGCCATCGTCAGCGCCTCGGCGTAGCGCTTGGCCTCGTCGTAGACGCCACGCGGGCCAATCGGGTTGACGTGCCCCCAGTAGCTCTCTGACTGTGGGTGTTCAAGCGGATCGCCGTACACCTCGCTGGTCGACGCCGTCAAGAAACGCGCGCGCTTAGCCTTGGCTAGTCCCAGCGTGTGGTGGGTGCCATAGGAGCCCACCTTCAGTGTGTGTAGCGGCAAGCGCAGGTAATCGATCGGTGAGGCCGGCGAGGCGAAGTGATAGACAAAGTCGACTGGCTCCTCGACGAAGTACGGCGCCGTGATGTCGACGTGCAGGAACTCGAAGCGCTCCGGGTCGCGGATATGGGCGATGTTCGCGAGCGACCCGGTCTCGAGGTTGTCGACACAGATCACACGGTTGCCGCGCGCCAGCAGCTCATCGCACAGGTGCGATCCGAGGAAGCCGGCGCCGCCGGTGACGAGACACGTGGACATGCATAGGGAAGCTTAGTGACTTGGTGATCGGTCGATTGGGGGTCATTCGAGTGCGCCCGCTCCTGGGTTGGGAGGATGAGCACGACTATTCTTTTGGGCTATGGCCACAACTGAGCACCACACAACCGAGGAGCATCTCACCGTCGCGCCGATCGTCGGCCCTGACGATCCGCGCCGCTTCACCGACTCGGGCATCGAGATCTCAGAGCTGTACACCGTGCAGGATCTGCCCCAGGACCTCGACCTGGGCGAGCCAGGCGAGTTCCCCTACACGCGTGGAGTCCACCGCGAGATGTACCGCAAGCAGACCTGGACGATGCGCCAGTACGCAGGCTATGCGTCGGCCAAGGAGTCAAACGAGCGCTACCGCTACCTCATCTCCAAGGGCTCCACGGGCCTGTCGATGGCCTTCGATCTGCCCACCCAGCTGGGCCTCGACTCCGATAACCCGCGCTGTCTCGGCGAGGTCGGTCGTACCGGCGTCGCGATCGACACGATCGACGACATGCGCACGGCGTTCGACGGCATCCCCCTCGATCAGGTGTCCACGTCGATGACCATCAACGCACCCGCCGCATGCCTGCTGCTGCTCTATGAGCTCGTCGGCGAGGAGCAGGGCGTGCCTTCAAAGCAGTTGCGTGGCACCACCCAAAACGACGTGCTCAAGGAGTACATCGCGCGCGGCAACTACATCTACCCGCCGCAGCCGACGATGCGCTTGACGACGGACCTGTTCCAGTACTGCCACAAGAACGTGCCCAAGTGGAACACGATCTCGATCTCCGGCTACCACTTCCGCGAGAAGGGCTGCTCGGCGGTGCAGGAGGTCGCCTTCACGCTGTCCTCCGGCATCGCCTACGTGCAGGCAGCGATCGACGCGGGGCTGTCGGTCGACGAGTTCGCCCCCCGCCTGGCGTTCTTCTTCAACGGCCACAACAACGTCTTTCAAGAGGTCGCGAAGTTCCGCGCCGCCAGGCGTATGTGGGCGCACATCATGAAAGATCGCTTCGGCGCCACCAACCCGAAGGCGACGATGTTGCGTTTCCATACGCAGACGGGCGGCGTCACGCTCACCGCGCAGCAGCCTGAGAACAACATCGTTCGCGTCGCCCTGCAGGGCTTCGCCGCCGTCTGCGGCGGCACTCAGTCTCTGCACACGAACGGCTTCGACGAGGCGCTCGCGCTGCCCACCGAGCGCGCCGCCAAAATTGCCCTGCGCACGCAGCAGATCCTCGCGAGCGAGTCCGGCGCGACCGACACCGTCGACCCGTTCGCCGGCTCCTACTTCGTCGAGTCGCTCACCGACGAGATCGAAACTCGGGCCAACGAGCTGATCGCCAAGGTCGACGCGCTCGGCGGCTCTGTCAACGCGATCGAGTTCATTACTGGCGAGATCGACGAGTCCGCCTGGGGCTACCAGGAGCGCTACCGCATCGGGCAGGATACGGTCGTCGGCGTCAACGCCTTCAAGGAGGACGACCTCGAGGTTCCCGACCTGCTGCGTGTCGATCCAGAGTCAGAGCGCGAACAGCTCGACCGTCTCGCCCAGTTCAAGGCCAACCGCGACCAGCAGCTCGTGCAACAGCGCCTCGAGGAGCTGCGCGTCGTCGCCCGAGGCTCCGAGAACCTGCTCCCCACGATCCGTCAAGCGCTCAAGGACCGCTGCTCGATGGGCGAGGTGTGCGCCGCGATGCAGGACGTGTTTGGCAAGTACGCGCCGACGTTCTGAGCGGCGTCGTTACTCTGGGGGCTCCTCGTCCAGCTCCGAGGCCCCAACACCTTCGGGAGTCGCAGACTCGGACACGTACCTCCATGCCTCTTTCGCAGCGTCCTTGATGAGGACGGCTCCGGACGTTCGATCCGGAGGAAGAAGCATGCCGAAGGCGTAGGCTTCGCGCATGGAGGACGAGGAGGGGACGGACGACGATAAGAGCACGATCCTCGATGCCGCGCTAGGGCTCGCTCAAACGCAACTCTCGGCGCAAGTGGCAGACGATGCGAGCCTTGACGGCCGGACTACCGGCCTCATCGGGCTAAATGGTGCGCTGTTGGCGGCCGACTTCGCCATCAAAGGAGTGCTCGGCACCTTCTGGTATGCGCCGCTTTTTGCCGTCGTCGTATCTACGGCCTTCCTCGTACCGACTCTCTTTGGCGTAGATCGCAAGGGCCTAGATTTCGCCGCCCGTGCGGCAGTCTTTTATACGAGCCAAGGCACGCGCAGGGCGATCGCTGCCCGCGAACTGCTTCTGGCCGAGCTAGACAACGCCTTCGGATTCAACGTGGACCGCCTCACACGCAAGCGGACGCGACTACAGTTGTCCCTTGTCGCGCTGCTTGGTGGCCTGATTCTTGCGGGACTATTGATCCGACTGGACCAACCGACTAGAATGGTGGCATGCCCGAAACGTCCCCACAGCCGGCTCCAGTCAAAACATTGCAGCTCCCCGAGCCGAAACTCCCGCACACGGGGGCAACTGGGAGCATCACCTAACGGCGATCACGCGCGTGGTGGCGGTGGCTAACCGCGCCGTCCACTCTCGACGTGATGAAGCCCTCAAGGTTGTGCCGCCGGCTGTTTGAGACAAGCCGCAGGCGGATCTCGCCGCCGCGCACTTGTCGCACTCCGTACTTGCTTCGTGAGGCGATCTTGCTGATCGTCGTGAAGTCACCGCAGCGCGGACATTCCGGCCCGTCTGGCCAGCGAAGCTCGTCAAGGGCCCGGCACTTTCCGTATGTCTCATTCGGAGCACAATCGACTGAGCGGCCTACGAACGCCTTACCACACGGCCAGCGATAGTCCAACGCAGCATCCCTGAAGGCCATCCGAGCCGTCAGCGATTAGGGTGCAGCGCATGCTCACCTACCCAGCTGCCTCCCTATATGAATTCGTACTCGCCGTTCACATCATGGCCGTGGTGGTGGCCTTTGGCGTGACGTTCGCCTACCCGATCATGTTCGCCGTCGGTGCTCGCCACGATCCGCGCAGCCTGCCGCTGCTGCACCGCATCGAGTACACGGTCGAGCGCTACCTGATCAATCCGGGCCTCTTGCTGGTGGTACTCGCCGGCATCTACCTCGCCAGCAAGGGCCATTACTGGAGCTTCTTCTTCGTGCAGTGGGGACTTGGGGCGGTCGTCGTCATCGGTGCGCTGATCGGCTCCGTGATGATCCCCACCGCCAAACGTGCCGAGCAGATCGCGGCACGCGACGTGGCCAGCGCAGGGGACGGTGCACAGGTGCAGATGAGCGAGGAGTACCGCGCGCTCGTACGGCGACTATCTGGTGTGGGCACATTGCTCAGCCTGCTCGTACTCGTCACAGTGCTGTTCATGGCCTTGCACCTGGGCGCCTGACACAGCGGCCATCCTCGCTCTAATCCCACTTGTACTGCGCGTACGAGCTGCTTGATTCTTATGTGTTACTTAGATACGGTTCGGATCACGCAGCATGCCCGCCCAGTCCATGGAGGGATGTGCGAGATGCGAACCTCGAGGACGACCTTGTAACCGCCCCCGCCGGTGACCAATTGACTGCGCCGCCACGCACCCATCCCCCACCCGCTCGCAGCCGACGCGAGCACTCTCGTGCCGCGGTCACCACCGTCGCCGCACAGCTGGGCAGGCTTCACTTCACCGCGCAGCACGAGGCCATCAAAGATCTGCGCGAGGTGCAGATCACTCAGCTCGACCCGTTCCTGCGCGGCCTGCTGTTCACCGATGGGACGATCAGCCGCCAGCTGGAAGCCCAGACGCTTGCCCGTGTGGCAGTCGAGACCGTACAGCAGGACCGCAGCTTCGCACCGGCGCGAATCGCGCGTTACCTGGCGATCGCGCCAACCGATGAGTGCATACGCAGACGCATCGTCATGAAGATCGACGTCACAGCCGAGGTGTCGGTATGGGCTGAGTCCCACCTGGTGCCGATCAGACTGCCACCCGATTTCCTCACGCAGCTCGACGGTAACTCTCAGGGCATCGGCGGATCGCTGCAGCAACTCAAGCTGGAGAGTAGACGCGAGCTGCTGTGGTTCGGGCTCGGCCAGCCGCCAATGTGGGCGGGCACTGACGAGCCGACGGACATCACCACGCTCATCCGGGTCTACCGCGTCGTCACCAACCGCCTGCCCGCAATGATCATCTGTGAGGCCTTCGCCGTAGAGCTGCGCTCGGGGCTCTACCACCTCCGCGCGACCACCCCTGCGATTGCCTCCACGAGCGCCAACCCAGACCGCCTTGCAAAGGCTGACCCGAGCCTGCGGCCGTCGCGAGACGCAAACTCGCACGCCACAGGCGGCCGCGGCCCGCATACCTCTCGGACGACTGGTGAGCGTTGCAACTCGAGCCTCGTGATCGAGCGCGGCATCGCGGCTGCCGGCCCCGCCAAGATCGCATACGAGAGTCGGCATGAGTCACTCAGCTATGAAGAGCTGCGCCTGCAGGTGAACCGCATGGGGCATCTACTCCGCGATCTCGGCGTGCGCCGCGAACAGCGGGTGCTGCTGGCGCTCGACGACACCACCACGTTTCCCATCGCCTTCCTCGGCGCGCTGCGCATCGGTGCGGTTCCCGTACCCGTAAGCGTGCGTGAGAAGGCCGAGCACTTCCGCCACTTCGTCGAGGATTCCTACGCTCAGCTCGTCGTGTGCGACTCACAGATGCTCGCCATGCTGCAGAGCGCCTTGGCCGACCATGACGTGCGCTACGTCGCTCGCGGCTCAAGCGACGGTGCCACCGAGCTCGACGAAGCGCTCGCCGCCCAGGACGACGAGCTGGAGGTGCTCGCCACCCATCGCGGCGACATGGCCTTCTGGCTCTACACATCCGGCTCCACCGGCAAGCCCAAGGGCGTCGTGCACTTGCACAGCGACATGCAGGTCACCTGCGAGACCTTCGCCCGTCAGGTACTGGGGATTCGCGAGCAAGACCGCATCTTCTCCAGCTCTAAGCTCTACCACTCCTACGGCCTCGGCAACAGCCTCTCCTACCCGCTTCACTTCGGGGCCACCTCGATTCTGCTCGACGGCACGCCCAGCACCGAGCGCCTATTGGACACCTTGCGGAAGCTGCGCCCAACCGTTTACTGCTCCGTGCCCGCTCTCTATAGGCAGCTGGTCGCCGACCAGCACGCCGACGGGGCGTTTGATTCCGTGCGGCTGTGCGTATCTGCTGCTGAGCCATTGCCGGTGAAGACCTTCCAGCAGTGGCGGGAGCGCTTCGAGCTGGAGATCGTCGACGGGATCGGCTCGACGGAGTTCTTTACTGCGTACTGCTCCAACGTGCCTGGTGAAGTCGAGCCGGGGACCACCGGGCGCGCAGTGCCGGGCTTCCAGCTACGGCTAATCGACGATGCTGGCAACGAGATCGAGGGCGCAGGGACGGGCATCATGGAGGTACAAGGCGACTCTCGCGCGGCTTATTACTGGCATCAGCCCGAGCAGACCGCTCGCAGCATGCGTGGCCAGTGGCTCGCCACAGGCGACCGCTTCACACGCAGAACGGACGGAGCGTACGTGTACGTGGGGCGCGCCGACGACATGCTCAAGCTCGGCGGACTGTGGGTATCGCCGGTCGACATGGAGCAGGTGCTCACGGAGCATCCCGCCGTGGCCCAGGCGGGCGTCGTCGACGTGACTGTTAACGACTACAAACGGCTAGCTGCCGTAGTGCAGTGCAGCGCCGATGCAAGCGCCGGCGAGCAGCTCGAGGAGGATCTGCGCTCCTGGTGCAAAGAACGTATGCGCGAGCACGAATACCCCCACGTGATCCGCTTCGTCGAGGAGCTGCCCAGGACGCTCACGGGTAAGCCCCAGCGCTTCATGCTCAGAGAGATGGTCGAGCAAGAGCTGCTGCAGTCGATCGACCCCGACGCAGGCACGAGCGTCCACGCGCAGACGGAACCGAGTGCATCCACGCCGGGCTCGCTCGCACGAACACTCGCCACCTTACACGAGAGCAAGCGCGACCAGGCGGCGCTCGAGCTAGTGCTAACGCAGATGGTGGCGGTGCTCGGCGAGGGGCCCATCACAGAGCGACACGCCGCCAGCGCATTCGAGGATCTCGGCTTCGACTCGCTCACCGGCGTGGAGCTGCGCAACCGCCTGGAGAGCGCAACCGGCCTGACGCTGCCCTCCACCCTCATCTTCGACTACCCGACGCCGCAGGCGACTGCCGCGCTGCTGCGTGCGCGGGCCGAAGGACGGGAGCTCGACGAACGCCGGACAGCGGACGACAGCCCATTCCTCAGCCGCTCGCTGGAGGCCCTCGCTGAGCGTCCCGCGCCACCACGCATGCCCTCGGCCCCGCTCGGCATTCGCGTCAAGAGCTCGCCATGGCTACACCGGCTGCTGCCGGCGAGGCTCGCCGTGAAACGGGCCGAGCGCCGCGGATCAGAGATATGGCAGCAGAGCTCCGAAGCCCGCGAAGAGGCGCTCGCGGCGATCGAAGCGATCGTCGCTGGCACCCAGCGCGAGGAGGAGTTGCAAGAGCTGGCCCGCCAGCATGTGATCGAGGCCAACGTCGACAAGGCGCTGTTCTGGCAGCAGCCATGGTCGGCGAAGGTCGACCCTCTGGCCGCCTTGCGCATCCGCGAGGCGCTGGCCGAAAACCGCGGCGTGCTCTTCAGCTCCTGCCACCTCGGGCCCTTCTACCGGCTGCAGTGCGCACCACCATTCAAAGACCGTGACACCTACATCGCCCCCGGAGCGTGGTTCTTCGAGCAGCCCAAGCCTGGCTACTGGGGGCGTCGCCTGGCCAGGTGGCACAAGGGCCTTGTCTCTCACCCGGTGCCCGCCACCCGTTCGTTTCGCACCATCCAGGCGCTACTCGAACGGGGCGAGTCAGTATTTCTCGCCTACGACATGCCTGGCCCGCGCGACACCTACTTCCTGGGCAAGCAGGTCATGCTCGCGGAAGGCACCGCACAGCTGGCTGTGCGTGCCGACGCGATCGTTCTGCCCGTACGCACCAGGCGCGCCGGACACCGTGTGCGGGTCGACGCCGGCAAGCCTCTCGACCCACGCGGGTTGACCGTCGAGGAGCTCCACAATGCGCTCGCCGCGTTGCACGAGCGCTGGATCCTCGAGAACCCCGCCGCGATGGAGAACCCCCACCAGACGAGCTGGGGCCACGGAGCTACCGCTGAGGCGTGGGTGGCACCGTAGCGCTCCAACAACCGGTCACCGGGATCTGGTCGCTACCGGCGCGGGCTCTTTAGAAGTCCGGCGTTGCCGGCAGGCCCACGTAGTTCTCTGCAAGGCTCGCGGCAGCCGTCCGCGAACGCGCCAGGTACTCCAGCCGCGCCAGCTGCATGCGCTGCTGAAACGGGTCATCGCCAAGGAGATGCAGCAGCTGGGTCATGTAGTTGGAGAAGTCCTGCGCCCGCCACACGCGTTGCAGCGCTGTCCGCGAATAGCCATCCAGGCCGGCCTGCGAGCCACTCGCGTGCCACTCGACGATCGCAGCCGCCAGCAGGCGCACGTCGTTGAGCGCAAGGTTCAGGCCCTTGGCCCCCGTCGGCGGCACGATGTGTGCGGCGTCGCCCAGCAAGAACAGCCGCCCGTGGCGCAGCGGTTCGCACACGAAGCTGCGCATCGGCGTGATCGCCTTCTCGATGATCGGCCCTTCGCCGACTTGCCAGGCCTCGCTCGCCAGTCGCAGCTGCAGCTCCGACCAGACCCGCTCGTCGGGCCAGTCCTCTACCTGCTCACGTACAGGTACCTGTAGATACAGCCGGCTGATAGTTGGTGAGCGCATCGAGTAGAGCGCGAAGCCACGCTCATGCCACGCGTAGATCAGCTCGTCGGTCGTGGGTGCGGCCTGCGCCAAGATACCCAGCCAGCTGAACGGGTAGTCGTACTTGTGTTCGCTGAGCACACCATTGGGGATGGATGCGCGGCAGATGCCATGGAAGCCGTCACAGCCGGCGATCAGGTCGCACTCGAGCTCCTGGCGCTCACCCGCCTGCAGGTAAGTGATGCGCGGGCGCTCACTGTCGAGGTCGTGCACGGCTACCTCTGCGACCTCGAAGTGAAGCGCTCCCCCGGCTTGCACGCGCGCGGCGATCAGGTCCTTCACGACCTCCTGCTGACCGTAGATGGTGATCGCCCGGCCCGTCAGCTCGAGCATGTCGATGTATTGGGTGCGCCCCGGCTGGCGCAGGTAGATCCCGTGGTGGCTGAGGCCCTCGCGCGCGAGCCGCTCTCCCACTCCGAGCTCGTGCAACAGCTCCACGGTGTTGTGCTCCAACAGGCCCGCGCGCACACGCTGCTCCACATACTCCCGCGAGCGGCACTCCAGCACCACCGACTCGATGCCAGCACGTTGCAGCATCAGCGCGAGCGTCAGCCCAGCCGGCCCCGCGCCCACGATGCCGACCTGCGTCTTCACGCCGCGAGCATATATCGTAATTCCAGTGATCGGACGTGTGCGTGTGAGGGCAGCACGATGGTTGAGCGGCGAGACCCCCGCCTCTGCCGAGGAGTTGTGGAGCGCGGTCGACAGCTATATCCGCGATCGGCTCATTCCCCAGGACCCGGTGCTCGACGCGGCACTGGCGGCGAGCGACGCCTCCGGCCTGCCGCCGATCGCCACGAGCGCCGCCCAGGGCAAGCTGCTGGAATTGCTCGCCCGCGCTCACGGCGCCAGGCGCATCCTCGAGCTGGGGACGCTGGGCGCGTACAGCACCATCTGGCTCGCCCGCTCGTTGCCGCCCGACGGCGAGCTGATCACGCTCGAGGCCGATCCTCGCAACGCGAGGGTCGCCGAGTCGAACATCCAAGCAGCGGGCTTCGGCCAGATCGTGCAGCTGCGCCTCGGTCCCGCGCTGGAGACGCTCCCCAAGCTGGCCGCCGAGGGTACCCCGTTCGATCTGATCTTCATCGACGCCGACAAGCGCAACGACGAGAGCTACCTGGAATGGTCGCTGAAGCTCTCCCGCCCCGGCAGCGTGATCATCGTGGACAACGTTGTCGGCGCCGGCGCAATTATCGACCCCAACGCCCGCAACCCCTGGGGCGAGGAGGGCGGCGTAGATGGCGTGCGGCGCTTCTATGACCGCCTCGGTGCCGAGACCCGCCTCGACGCCACCGTGATCCAGACCGTCGGCGAGAAGGGCCACGACGGTTTTGCGCTCGCAATCGTCAAGTAAAACGGCTCCTTGCGCGTTACCCTGACGGTATGAGCGACGGTTATCGAGTTGCGGTCGTAGGGGCTACCGGCCAAGTCGGCACACTGATGCTGGCGCTGCTGCGCGAGCGTGCCTTCCCGGCCGAAAAGATCGTCCCGTTCGCTTCCGAGCGCTCAGCTGGGCGTGTGCTCGAGGGTGCCGCACCCGACGGCGGCGACCTAACTGTTCAGTCCCTCAACGAGGGCTCCATCCAGGGCTTCGACATCGCGCTGTTCTCCGCCGGCGGGTCCACCTCAGGAGAGTGGGCGCCCAAGTTCGCAGCCGCTGGGGCGACGGTGATCGACAACTCCTCGCGCTGGCGCATGCAGGACGACGTGCCGCTAGTCGTCAGCGAGGTCAACCCGCAGGCACTGCAGTCCCATCACGGCATCATCGCCAACCCCAACTGCTCAACCATGCAAATGGTTGTAGCGCTGAAGCCTTTGCACGAGCAGGCGGGCATCGAGCGGCTTGTGATCAGTACCTACCAGGCCGTGTCCGGCACGGGCAAGCGTGCGGTCGACGAGCTGCTCGACCAGTCGCGCGCACTGCTGGCCGGTTCGGGGATGCGAGCGGAGCGAGTGTCACCCGGTTCGGCCGAGCAGGACATCGCCTCGCCCAGCGCCTATGCCCATCAGATCGCGTTCAACGCGCTCCCCCACGCTGGCTCGTTCGCTCCAGGAGACGACCACACCGACGAGGAGCGCAAGCTCATCAACGAGACCCGCAAGATCCTCGAAGACCCAGACATCCGGATCTCTGCCACCTGCGTGCGCGTGCCCGTCGTCCATGGACACTCCGAGGCCGTGAACGTGCAAACCCGCCGCGAGCTTTCTCCCGAGCGTGCGCGCGAAATCCTGGCCGCAGCCCCCGGCGTGAGCGTCCTCGACGATCCCAGCGCTGCGCTTTACCCACTGGCGATCAACGCCGCCGGCAACGATGGCGTATTTGTGGGGCGTATCCGCCGCGACCCTGGCCACGAGCGAGCGCTGGACATGTGGATCGTCGCCGACAACCTGCGCAAGGGCGCTGCAACCAACGCCGTGCAGATCGCCGAGCTGTTGCACCAGCATGGGCTGTTGCACGCCCAAAACGCCCCCTCCGCCGCGTAGTCGCCACCACTCCGCCGGATAACTCGCCGCCGCTCCTGCGCTTAGATCGCCACCGAAAAACCACCGGAAGGAGTCGCGTGGGATCGCGCGAATGATGGAGCGATGATCTCTTCGGAGGTACAGCGCACGCTGGTCAAGTCGCCGCCAGAGCTCTGGGCCGAGCTCTCAGACCCCGCCGCCCTCGCGCGCCACCTGGGTGAGCTCGGCGAGATCCGCATCACCCGCATCGAGCCCGAGAAGACCGTCGAGTGGGAGGCTGAGAACACCACCGGCACCGTCTCCATCCAGTCATCCGGATGGGGAACCAGGGTGACGCTAAGCGTGACCAAGGAGGTTGTTGGAGCCGAGGTCAAGGGCGTGCCTGAGCGGGACGTAGTCGCAAAGACTGGGACCGACGTTCTCGCCCAGCCCGAAGGGCCCGCCGCATCCGCAGTCGAGCCAAACGTCGAGCCCGACATGCTCGCAACGGAGCCAACGAGCGGTGCCCCGCCTGAGCTTGCCCCCGAGCCCGAGGCGCCCGCGGAGCCAGAGTCGGTCGCGGCCGAGTCTGAGCTCACCGCAGCGGAGCCCAAGCCCGCCGAGCTCGCTCCCGAGCCACGCCGAGGCTTCTTCGCTCGCCTTTTCGGTCGTAAGCGCAGGATCGAGGCGACTGAGCCTCAGCCGAGCGTCGAGGCGCCCGCGACAGACGCCAAGGAAGTAGCGGCAACTATGGTCGTCGATGAGTCATCCGACCCCTTTGCGGCGGTGCGAGAGGCGCTCACCCCGGAGAGCGTCGCTGCTGTCGACCTACTCGCCCCGCCGGCCACACAACCAGCCCCACAAGACGCTCCGCACACACCGGAGACCGAGCAACAGCCGGACACCAAACCTGAGCAGATCGCCGACATCGCAGCGGAGCTGAGAGCCGCCGAGGAGGAAGTTACGGCCGTGCTCGCCGCAGTGCTCGACCGGCTAGGAGCGGCACACCACCGACCGTTCTCACGGTCTTAGCTTAGAGCCGCTTTGCTGCTCTCTATCACCCCTAATACCATCCTCGGATGGCTAGCGTCAGCATTTGGGATCTGCGCAACCACTGTGGTCAGATGGTCGACCGTGCCGCCAGGGGCGAGCAGATCATCATCACACGCTCCGGGAAGGCGGTCGCCGAGCTACGCGCCGTCTCTCGTCCTCCGCTCTCGGCAGAGACCCTTCTGAGTCACTGGCACCGCCTACCGCCAAGGGATCCATCCGCCCTACGCGCAGATATCGACGGGCTCCTGGATGCCGCCCTATGAGTGAGGAAATCACGGGACCGAGCGTGGGTCGCGCTCTGGCCGGCTGCGTTCTCGCGCTGGCCGTGTGACGCCGCTCAACCGTCCTCGCCACGCAGCCAGGCTGGGCGCTCGGGTCGCTCGGCTGCATCCAAGGCCCACATACCGGGCTCCATCTCGGTGAACCCGTTCGCAGGGTAGAGCCCGGCGGCCGGGCCGTTGCGTTCGGTGGGTATGAACGGCGCGATGTAGCGGGGAGCGTCGAGGCGCCTGGTGACTTCGGCGATCGTGAACTGCTCGAGGCCGAAGCCCATCGCCCGACAGCTCATGATGAAAGAGTCGAGCTCAACCTCCCCATCCGGCATGCGCTGGGTGATGACGACCGCTACGACGCCGAGATCGCCAAAGCGGTCGCGTAGCGACGCCACGAACAGCTCGTGCTCAGGAGACGCAAGCAGCTCTTTCACCTCAGCAGCGGATCGCCGGCGGGTGGTGGTGTTGAACTGGTTGGTGCGCTGGATCAGCTCGAGCAGCCTCGGCATGTCGTCCTCGCTGGCAGGCCGCAGCTCGGCGCGTAGCTCGAGCGAGCTCATCATCTGCTCGTAGTTGTGCTCGCTGCCCATCGCGATGCGACGCTCAGCTGACTCGCGGTAGAGCTGGGTTCGTCGCCGCGCCTCGTCCGTCTGTGTGGTGGACGGCATCTCGAGCCATTGCTCGAGGCATCTCCAACTGGCTGGATCAACGGGGTCGAGGCTGCGCACGCCGGGAACGTTCTCCTCGACGAGTGCCCGCTCGACGGGATTGTCGTCGAGCAGCACGAACGCCTCAGGGGCGAGATCCAGTGCGACGATGGCGTCGCTGACGTTGTCGGGCTTAGGGCGCCAGTTGATCATCTGCAGCACGAAGTCCTCGGGCGCCAGCCCGGTCTCCTGCCAGCGGATGCTCGCGGCATCGTTCTTGCTGAGCGCCACCAGCAACACCCCCGCTTCGCGCAACTCGTGGAGCAGCCGCTGACGTTCGGCGAAGTGATGCACCTCGCCCTCTCCCATCACACCGTCCCACAGCGTGTTGTCGAAGTCGACGAGCAGCACCTTCGCCTTGCCGAGCAGAGCCTGGGCTGCGAGCGCCTCGGCGTAGTGGTCGGCGAGTACAGCGCCGAACCGCGCCGGGTGCGCGTACGCCTCCTCGTAGTCGGGGCCGAGGATCGGCGATCCCATCGCTTTGAGGCCGCCGTTCTCCGCGATCAACGTCTGCTCGTCCACCAGCAGGGTGTTCTCGGTCGCGGCCACCACCTCGGCCACCGCGTCGGTTAGCGCCAGGTTGAGCCGGCGGCGGCCACGCGACTCGGCGGGTAGGAACGGCCAGCTGGCGCGCCGCCGGGTCACGGGAAGGCTGCAGGCGGTGTGTACGAGCACGGTCGCGTCGGTGACCTCGCGAATCGCCTCGATGCTCGATGCCACCATCGCGGCGAGCGTCTGCACGCGCTCCTGCAGCTCTCCTCCGCGCAGCCGATTGGCTTCGGCGATCACGCCGCCGTAGGCGGGGACACCGCTGTAGCTGAACAGCGACAGCCCGATCAGCGTCGGCGTGGCGCTGCCGGTCACGCGGCGAAGCTCGTCCGGCTCCAGCGGCCGCGGGCCGGCGGTGAAGAAGATGTGATCGACGTCCGGCCCCCTACCCGTCGCGGCGAAGACCCGCTCGGAGAGGAATAGCCGTACGTCGTTGAAGACGCAATCGCCGATCAGCAGGAGCCGTGGGTCGCCCGGCTCGGGAGGGCAGGTGAGGGGCTCGTGCACCCGCGCGAGCACCTCTTCGGTCACCTCCCGCGGACACTCGCCGTCGAGGAGCTCCGCGATCGCACGTCCCTCAGCCTGTAGCACCCTGCTCATCAGCTGGGCGCGCTGATGGCCGGACAACGCCTTCGGCAGGTAGTTCAGCCGGCAATCGATGTATGTGGCGCGATGGTCCGCCGATCCTCCCAGCCCCGCGACCAGCATGCGCGCAACCGGCTCGTAGTAGCGACTGCGGGCGTGCTCTGGCTTGGCTGCCACCTCCTGCCCAAACCCCGGACCATTCGGTTCCAGGCGCTCCCACAGCGCAACGATCTCATCGATACGCCGCCCCAGCGCATCGGCCACGCGCTGGTCGAGAACTTGCGCGGCCGGCCAGTGCTGCAGCTCGGTCGAAGCCATGGGTTTTGACCGTAGCACGAGCCGAAACGTGGTCTGCCGCCTGAGCGTGGCGCCTGAGATCTGGCGAGCGCGGATAGGATTCGCCACCCAATGGCAAGCACCCCCCACAACCGACAGGCAGACGCGGCGCTGCTGGCGACCTCACGCAGCGGCCACCGCAAACCGCCGCGCCAGAAGGCGCCGGAGACCTACGAGGAGAAGCTCGAGCAGCTGCAGGAGTTGCGTGAGGCGGCGATCCACTCCTCGCCAGAGGCTGAGGAGAAGCAGCACGCACGCGGCAAGTACACGGCGCGCGAGCGCGTAGAAAAGCTGCTCGATGAGGGCTCTTTCCAGGAGCTGGACACGTTCGTGCGCCACCGCACGTACGACTTCGACATGCAGAAGAACCGGCCGTGGGGCGATGCTGTGGTGACGGGCCACGGCACGATCGACGGGCGCACGGTGTGCGTCTTCAGCCAGGACTTCACCGTATTCGGCGGCTCGCTGGGTGAGGTGATGGGCGAGAAGATGTGCAAGGTGATGGATCTGGCCGCGAAGATCGGCTGCCCGGTGATCGGCATCAACGACTCTGGGGGGGCACGCATCCAGGAGGGCGTTGTGTCGCTGGGCTCCTACGGTGATGTGTTCCTGCGTAACGTGCGTTGCTCTGGCGTGATCCCACAGATCAGCTTGGTGATGGGGCCGTGCGCAGGCGGCGCCGTGTACTCGCCCGCGATCACCGACTTCATCTTCATGGTGAAGGAGACCTCACACATGTTCATCACCGGCCCCGACGTGATCAAGACGGTCACCGGCGAGGAAGTTGAGTTCGAGGAGTTGGGTGGCGCGATGACGCACAACAGCAAGTCTGGCGTTGCGCAGTTCGCGTCAGAGGACGAGGATGCGTGCCTGGAGGACTGCCGCTACCTGCTGAGCTTCCTGCCGCAGAACAACCTGCAGAGCACCCCTCGGGTGGAGCCCACGGACGACCCCGAGCGGATGGACCCGGAGCTCGACCAGGTAGTGCCGGACAACCCCAATAAGCCTTACGACATGCGCGATGTGGTCAAGCGGATCGTCGACGACGAGGAGTTCTTCGAGGTGCACGAGCATTACGCGAAGAACATCATCTGTGGCTTCTCTCGGCTGGACGGCTATACGGTGGGAATCGTCGGTAACCAGCCGGCGCAGCTAGCTGGCGTGCTCGACATCGCCGCCTCAGAGAAGGCCGCGCGGTTCGTACGCACGTGCGACGCGTTCAACATCCCGTTGCTGACCTTCTGCGACGTGCCTGGCTTCCTGCCGGGAACGGCGCAGGAGTGGGGCGGCATCATCCGTCACGGCGCCAAGCTGCTGTATGCGTTCGCGGAGGCAACAGTTCCGAAGGTGACGATCATCACCCGCAAGGCATACGGCGGCGCTTATGACGTGATGTCGTCTAAGCACCTGGGCGCGGACTTCAACTTCGCCTGGCCCACCTCAGAGGTGGCGGTGATGGGACCGGAGGGAGCGGTCAACATCATCTACCGGCGTGACATCGCCGCGAGCCCGACGCCTGACGAGCGGCGTAAGAAGCTGATGGACGACTACAAGGCGCGTTTCGCCAACCCCTATACGGCAGCCGAGCGCGGCTATATCGATGATGTGATTGTGCCGCACGAGACGCGCCCGCGGCTGATCACAGCGCTGAGGACGCTGCAGACCAAGCGCGAGCCTGGACCCAAGCGTAAGCACGGCAACATCCCGCTGTAGGCTCGCCCGGACGGAAAACCGTCCAAATGGACGGAATAGTGTTCGTATGGATGTCGCGCGCCCATATACAGCCGTCTGTCCAAAACTCGACGGAGAGGTCCTCGACGTACTCCACAGGCTTACAGAGCACGGCCTCGTCACCCGGGTGGAACTCAATAGGGCTTTCCTGTTCGCACTCAATCGCGAGCATCTGGCAGCACCAGCGGTCCTCGCCCTCGCCGGCCTCCGCGGGGCCCTCTTCAATCGCATAGAACGCGAGCTCAAGACATGGCAGATCGCACCTGTCCACGTCTCGCTATTCGGCTCGACCGCACGGGGCGACGGAGACACACACAGCGACATTGACCTCTTCATAGTGCGACCGGAGAGGGTCTCTTGAGCGGACCGAAGCTCCCCGCATTGCTGGAGGCCGTCGCTTGAGCCCGCGCCGCTTAGGGCGGTAAGCAGGCTGCCAAGGCGTTGAATCGGCTGCTGAGCCTCAAGGACGAGGCGCACTACGGGCTGTTCGACATCAGTGGCCAGGATCTAAAGTCAGCGCTGCGCCAAGCGAATGACTTGGTCGAGTTCGCAGAGCACATCGTGCAACGATGAGCGAGGATTCACCGATGCTGCCCCTTGCCATCACATCCGCCCCGGTAAGCGCCACCCCCGAGGAGACCGCCGCGATAGTGGCCGCGCTGGAACGCTTCATGCGCGCCACCGCGCCCGCCAGCAGCCAGTCAGCCAACGGCGACCTACCAGACGGCTGGCAGCGTGCAGCCCTGCTGGAAGGGACCTCGCGCACATCCCAAGACGAGGATGTTGCGTGGATGTCGCCACCCTCTGGATAAACACCTAAAACCCGCTAGGCTTTAGCCCAATAGCTGTATACCGACCGTGTAGTCGTCGAACGCAGTTCGGGCGGAGCGCGTCCGGACCAGGAGGTTTTCGCACCAATGGAGCCAGGTTCCATCTCCGCCCAACGTGGCACGCTGGAGGACCCAGAGATCCTGCAGAACGTTCCGGGGCACCTAATCCCGATCATCGAGCAAGAGTTCGACGACTTCAAGACGGAGGCGGGCAAGTTCCTCCAGGGCGACATGCCGGAGGACGAGTTCATCAAGTTCCGCCTCAAGCAGGGCGTATACGGGCAGCGCCAGCCCGACGTGCAGATGATCCGCGTGAAGCTCCCGTTCGGCGGCATCACGCCGGAGCAGTTCGAGTCGTTCGCGGACGTGATCGAGAAGTACGTGCCGCTGAACAAGGGCCACATCACGACCCGGCAGAACGTGCAAATGCACCACATCCCGTTGCCGGAAGTGGAGCAGGCGATCCGTCAGCTGTCCGAGTCGGGGCTGTCCAGCCGCGAGGGCTGCGGCAACACGGTTAGAAACGTGACCGGCGATCCATGGGCGGGCGTGGCGGCTGATGAGCTATTCGACATGACCCCCTACGTGGGCGCATACGTTCGCTACTTCGTACGCCACCCGACGACGCAGGCGATGCCGCGCAAGATCAAGACGGCGTTCGACGGGTCCGAGCAGGGCCGTGCGATCTCGGAGATCCACGACATCGCCTACCGTGCACGCGTGAAGCACATCGACGGCCGCGGTGAAGTTCGCGGAGCACAGATGCTGGTGGGCGGCGGCACGTCGATCATGCCGCGGGTGGCACCGGCTCTGTATGAGTTCGTGGAGCTGGACAACGGTGACTACCTGAAGATCGCAGAGGCTGTGTTCAGGATCTTCGACCGCCAGGATTGGCTGCGGGTGAACCGCGCACGAGCACGCATCAAGGTGTTCGTGGACAAGTTCGGTATCGATGAGCTGCGCCGCCAAGTGGAGGAGGAGCTGGAAGGCGAGTGGGTAGGCGAACGCGACTTCTCGGTGGAGCACCGCCTATTTGTGGATGACGAGCGCGAGTCAGCGCCGGCGCCGCCGCAGAGCTACGGCAGCCCCAACGGCGACGTGTCCGAGTTCGAACGCTTCCGCCAGGCCAACGTGCAGGCCCAGAAGCAGGAGGGCTTCGTGACGGTCGAGGCGAAGGTCACGCGCGGTGACCTCACGCCGGAGCAGTTCCGTGGCCTCGCGCAGATCGTGCGCGACTACGCGGGCGGCTACGCGCGCACGACGGTGCAGCAGAACCTGTTGCTGCGCTGGGTACGTGAGGAGAGCGTGTATGACGTGTGGCGTGCCCTTGGCGAGCTCGGGCTGGCGGACGCGGGAACACGGGAGATCACAGACGTGGTGTCGTGCCCGGGCACGGACTCGTGCAAGCTTGGGATCACCAGCTCGATGGGCTTGAACGAGGCGGTGCAGGAGCGCGTCGAAGCAATGGACATCACCGACCCACTGACACGCGCTATCCACATCAAGATGAGCGGATGCCCGAACGGGTGCTCGCAGCACCACGTGGCCGACATCGGCTTCTACGGCGCATCGATCAAAGTGGGCGAGCACACGATCCCCGCCTACATCCCCCACGTGGGCGGTGTGTATGAAGGGGCGCCGGTGGCGTTCGGCACGCGGTTGAAGCTCAGGCTCCCGGCGAAGCGCGTGCCTGAGGCGATCGAGCGCTGGCTGCGCCACTACGAGTCCAACCGCAAGGACGGCGAGCCGTGGGGCGCGTTTGCGGAGCGCGTGGGCACTGGCGAGCTTGAGTCACTCGTCAAGGACCTGTCGATGCCTGTCGACTTTGGCCTTGAGACGATGAATACGTTCATCGACTGGAATAGGAACGTACCCTTTGAAGTGGTCCGCGGCGAGGGCGAGTGCGCGGTATGAGTGGCTTAGACCTCAAAGACGATCAGGAAACGAGACGACCAGATCAGATGCATTCAACAGACAGCCAAATAGAGGAGGCGAGGACCGTGTCCGACGCGGCGCTGAGCCTGACACATACGTTGCGCGAGGCAGCTCGCCACGGCGAGCGGGCTGTGCTGCTGTGCTCCTTCCAGAAGGAGGAGTCGGTGCTGATCGACGAGCTGCTGCGCCTGGATCAAGGCACCGGCAACAGGGTGCGCATCGTGACGATCGACACGGGCGTGCTCTTCCCCGAGACATTGGCCGCATGGAAAGCTTTCGAGGAGCGCTTTGGCGTGAAGATCGAGGTACAGGACGCAAGCAACCCCGAGAATCCATGGAGCGGTCCGGAGCACTGCTGCTCGGTGGCGAAGGTGGCGGCGCTCGAGGCATCGCTGGCAGGCGCGGAGGGTTGGATCACGGGCATTCGCCGCGAGCAGGGACCTACGCGCGCCGACACGGAGCTAATCGAGCGCGATGCGAAACGCAACCTGTGGAAGTACAACCCGCTGGCGCACTGGACGGACAAGGACCTATGGCGGCGAATCCACGAGCGCGACCTGCCATACAACCCACTACATGACCAGGGCTATGAGTCGATCGGCTGCGCGCCGTGCACCCAGCCGGGCTCAGGCCGCGAGGGCCGCTGGGCGGGAACCGACAAGACAGAGTGCGGTCTCCATGTCGAGGTAGTCGAGCCGTGAGCGTGGCCACTCGCCCCCAGCTGAGCCACCTGCGCGCGCTGGAGTCGGAGGCGATTCACGTGATGCGCGAGGTGGCGGCGGAATTCGAGAAACCGGTACTGCTGTTCAGTGGCGGCAAGGACTCGATCGTGCTGCTGCGCCTAGCTGAGAAGGCCTTCCGCCCGGCGCCGTTCCCGTTCCCGCTTATGCATGTGGACACGGAGCACAACTTCCCCGAGGTGATCGAGTACCGCGACCGCCGGGTGGCGGAACTAGGCGAGCGGCTAATCGTGGCGAGCGTGCAGGACTCGATCGACCAGGGTCGTGCGGTTGAGGAGACCGGCCCGCGGGCGTCACGCAACAAACTGCAGACGGTCACGCTGCTGGACGCGATCGCCGAGCACGGCTTTGACGCGGCCTTCGGCGGCGCGCGTCGCGATGAGGAGCGCGCGCGGGCGAAGGAGCGGGTGTTCTCCTTCCGCGATGACTTCGGCCAGTGGGACCCCAAGAACCAGCGTCCGGAGCTGTGGAACCTGTACAACGGACGCATCAAAAAGGGTGAGAACGTGCGGGTGTTCCCGCTGTCGAACTGGACCGAGCTAGACGTGTGGGAGTACATCGACCAGGAGCAGCTGGAGGTGCCTTCGATCTACTTTGCGCACGAGCGCAAGGTGTTCGAGCGCGACGACATGCTGTATGCGTGGCGTGAGGGCACGGAGCTGATCGAGGGCGAGGAGATCTTCACGGAGACGGTCCGCTATCGCACGGTGGGCGACATGAGCTGCACGGGCGGCGTGCGCTCGCACGCAGCGACGCTCGAGGAAGTGGTGCTTGAGATCGCAGCCACGCGCATTACCGAGCGCGGCGAGACACGCGCGGATGACCGTGTGTCGGAGGCGGCGATGGAGGACCGTAAGAAGGCCGGGTACTTTTAGTGCGCCAACGACCCTTTTTTATGAGGCCCCCCACGGGGGGGCCGGCGGGGTCGCGCAGTGATCGGTCAAAGCGTGCGGCGAGGATCACGATGTACCTCACCGCTTCAGACGTCCGCCCTCGTGGCGGCCGTGACCGGGGCCTTCAGCCCCTTCCCTCTTCAGACCGATGACCCTCGACCTGCTTCGCTTCACCACAGCCGGCTCGGTTGACGACGGCAAGAGCACGCTGATCGGGCGGCTGCTGTACGACTCCAAGCAGGTGTTCGAAGATCAGCTGGAGCATGTGGCGCAGGCGTCGGAGCGCCGTGGCGGTGAGGGCACGCTGGATTTGGCGCTGCTGACGGACGGGCTGCGGGCAGAGCGCGAGCAGGGGATCACAATTGACGTGGCCTACCGCTATTTCGCGACAGCCAAGCGGCGGTTCATCATCGCGGACTGCCCTGGCCACCGCCAGTACACGCGCAACATGGTGACGGGGGCCTCAACGGCCGACGTGTCGGTGGTGTTGATCGACGCGCGCCGGGGTGTGCTGGAGCAGTCCAAGCGCCACGCGTTCATCAGTGCCCTGTTGGGCATCCCGCAGATGGTGGTGGCAATCAACAAGATGGACCTGGTGGACTACTCCCAGTCGCGCTACGAGGAGCTGGCGGAGGAGTTCGAGGAGTTCGCGCGCAAGCTGCGCGGCGGCAAGAACCCGCGGCGGACAGAGACCTCCTACATCCCGATGTCCGCGCTGAATGGTGACAACGTGGTGGAGCGTTCAGAGCATATGGACTGGTACCGCGGACCGGTGCTGTTGGATCTGCTCGAGCAGGTGGAGGTGGCGTATGACCACCCGGAAGATCGCCCGGCGCGCTTCCCCGTGCAATGGGTGATCCGCCCGGCCAACGGGAGCGTTGAGGATTACCGCGGCTACTCGGGCCAGCTGGCGAGCGGCGCTCTGCGCTTGGGCGACGAGGTGGCAGTGCTTCCTGCAGGTGGTCGCACGCGGATCGCGGCGATCGATACCTACGACGGCGAGCTGGATGAGGCGATGGCGCCGATGTCGCTGACGCTGCGCCTGGAGGACGAGCTGGACGTCTCCCGCGGCGAGATGATCTGCCACCCAGACGAGGCACCGATAGTTGCACGGGAGCTGGAAGCGGACATCTGCTGGATGAGCGAGGAGCTACTCAGGCCAGGGTCGCGGTATCTGCTCAAGCAGACCTCGCGCAGCGCAACGGCAGTGATCGACGCGATCGAGGATCTCGTGGACGTGCATACGCTCGAGCGCGTTCCGGCGCCGCAGGAGCTGGGCTTGAACGACATCGGCCGCGTGCGCCTGCGCACGAGCGTGCCGCTGGTTTTTGACCCATATACGAGTAACCGCCGTACGGGCAGTTTCATCCTGATCGACGAGTCCAGTAATGGGACCGTAGGTGCTGGGATGATCGTCGGCGCGTCTTCCTGAGCTCTCCGCTCGGCTCATAGCCCATGGAGCGCTGGCTCCCGAGCGCGAGCCGCTGCAGCCTGGACCTGCCGCATATCACCGCCTGGACAATCCCTGGACGCCGCCGCACCCATAAGTATGCTCGCCCCACCATAAGGGTGGCCGGGCCAAATAACCGGCGCAAGGCGAGCGATGACGGGGGATGACGTGACACGGTTTCGACGACTTATAGGCGGCTGCATAGTCGCGGCTGTAATCACGGCAGCTGGCGCGAGTGGTGCGTCGGCGACCACGTTCTACGTCAATCAGCGTGGCGGCGAAGACACGAACCAATGCACCGAAATCAACCACCCGTGCGAAACGATCAACGGGGCGATAAAACGTGCGGAAGCGAAACCCGGTGCTAACACGATCGAAGTGTCGAGCGAAGAAGGCAAAGCGGGTGAATTCAAAGAAGAGATCCATCTCACGAGCTCGACCGACAAAGGCTTGACGATCAACAGCGAAGAACCGGGGGTGATGATCGTCGACAACGGCACCTACGCGATGGAAGTGGGACCCAACGTGGGCTCGGTGACCCTTTCGAACGTGGAGGTCAAGGCGGAATCCGTGTTCTCGGCAATCCGCAGCACGAACGCAAACGTGCGACTGCTGAACGACACGATCGTCGCCGAATCGGTCAACAGCGGGATTCAAGCAATCGGCGGCTCGCTGACCCTCGAAGGCGACCATGTGACCCTGGAATCAGCCTCGGGCATCGCGGTGATCGCCGAAGACGCACCGCTGATAGTGAACGACACGAAGATCTTCAACGGCGAAGGCGGCATCGGCTCGGAATCATCGGGTATCTACAGCGAAGGCGCGACGCTCTTGGTCGCTAACTCCACGATTGTCAACGAAGGCTCCTCGACACCGTCGCAGCACGGAATCTACGTTGAAGGGGACAGCCAGGCAACGATCCAGAACACAACCGTCAAGCAGGGAGGCGCCGGGACCGGCGTGTTCTTCGAAGCTACGCCAGTGACGGTAGAAGGACTGGACGTGGAAATGCTCGACCCCGCCTCGAAACTGGAAGGCGTGTACGACCAAGGCCAGAAATCGGCCTTCTCGCACTTGGAAGTGACGGGTACGTGGGGCGGGCCTGCAATGGAAATCGCTGGTGGCGAAGTGACGTTGAGTGACAGCCATCTTGCCGCCAGCCCGTCGTCGAAAGCACCCGCACTGGGCTATCGGTCAACCGGCGAACCAGCTCGCGGTCTGTACATTCAGCGCAGCCTCATACAGTCAGCGCGCAAAGCGATCCCGGCGGCGTTTACCTCAGCCGGAGGCAACGTGACGGTCGATTCCTCGGAGATCCTCGGCGGTACAGCCAATGTCCTCTTCGAAAGCACAGAAGGAGCCCGCACGCTGACGCTAGCCGCCTCTTCGGTCGGCCCAGTGCTGGGTATCAGCCTTGAAGCCCCTGGAGTGGTGGGTGTAGACGCTAAGGCAACCGGCAAAAAATCCAGCACTGCGAACGTGCTGATTGAGGGATCGCTGCTGCTCGACTCGCAGGTGGCCACCGCCGCACTGGGCGACCAAGCGACCGTGACGTGCGCTTACTCCGCGGTGCCAAGTCAGATCCAGACGCCAAGTCTCTTTATGGAAACCGGCGAAATCGGATGTGCGAGCGGCACGGCTGGTAACACCAACTCCAGCGAAGAAGTCAAAGCCGAATCCCTGTTCGCCGAACCGCTCCACAACTACAGCCTGAAGCCCTCGTCCAGCGCCATCGACAGCGTGCCGGCCAGCGCGATTACCTTGCCATTCGGCCTGACGCCCTCGACGACGGACCTTGAAGGCAATCCCCGCTTCGAAAGCGTTGCGTGCAACCTCGTGCAGGACAAGGGCGCGCTGGAGCTCAAGGGACACGGCACCCCATGCCCGAGTGCGCCTACATCAGCCCCAACGCCAACGTCAGCCCCAACCCCGGCCAAACCGCTAGCGGGCGTCCTCACGAGCTTGACGCTCTCCCCCAGCGCCTTCTTCGCTGCCCCGTCAGGCGCCACCGTCTCAGCGGTGACGGCCAGCAAGCAGGCAAAGAAGAAATACGGCACCAAGATCAGCTACCGCGATAGCCAGATAGCGACCACAACCTTCACGATCCTGCGCAAATCCACTGGGCGCAAGCACGGGAAATCCTGCCAAAAGCCTTCGCCAAAGAACAAGCACGGCAAGCACTGCACGCTGCTGACGAAGCTCGCAAGCTTCACCCACACCGACACGGCAGGCACGAACAGCCTGCACTTCAGCGGCCGCGTCAAGGGAAAGAAGCTGCCGGCGGGAACTTATGAGCTGAAGGCCGTCGCACGCGACGCGGCCGGCAACGGCGCGACAGTCACCAAGAGCTTCACGATCAAGTAGTGACCTACACAACAACACGGGGGGACGATGACCAGGCTGCACGGACTCATTTGTATTTGCGGACTTGCTGTGGCATTGACGGCCGCCGAGGCAAACGCGGCGTCTGCTGCCACCTTCTACGTCAGCCCCGCGGGCAAAGACACGAACGCGTGCACCGAACCGGCCTTGCCGTGCAAGACGGTGGCGCAAGCCGTCACCGACTCCGAAGCGGTCGCAGGGACTGCCACGATCCAGTTGGCGGCGGGCCTGTACGAAGAATCCATCTATCTCGCAAGGCCCGGTGACGATGGACTGGCGATCAACGGTGTTGGCGCCGCTACCAAAATCCAGCCGCCTGCCAGCGCCACGGAGCCAACTGTTCGCCTCGACACACCAGGGTCCGCGCTCACCTTGTCCAACCTGAGCGTCGTCAACATCAGTGGGAACAAAGAAGACGGCATCGACAGCGACAGCCAGGCAACGCTCGACAACGTGACCGTCGAAATGCTCAATCCAGCCTCAAGCCACGGCATCGAGCAGGAGGAGATCGGCTCGCTCACCATGAATGGGGGCGGCGTGACGATGGCCAGCGGTAGCGAAGGTAGCGCGATCACGTCCGAGCTCGACCCGGTGACGCTCCAGGGTGTAACCGTGACGGTCGCAAACGGCTCGCAAGCGAAGGGGCTCGAGAGCGAGTTCGCGCCGGCATCGATCACCAACACCAACTTCGTCCTCGGCAATACGGCCGAGGCCGGGATCGAGACGACTGCCGGCCCCGTCACGGTCACGAACGTCACCGTGACTGACGGGGGCGAAAAAGAACCGGGCATCGGGTTTGCGTTTGGGCAGCCATTGTCGATCAACGGCGTGCAGGTGACGATGACGAACGCAAAAAGCACCAACCCTGGCGTCGTGCTTGAGTACGATTCAGGCGCGACGATTGACGGCCTCACCGTCGGCGGCACCTGGGCCGGACCGGCACTGGAGTCTGTGTTGGGCAACTTCACGCTCCGCGACAGCCGCCTGATCAATGCGCCAGCAAGCACCAGCCCGGCGGCCTTGCTCGAGGGCGGAAGCGAAGGCCCCGGGCTGTTCGCGCAGCGGAGCGTCTTTGAGACTGGGCCCACGGCGAGCGGTGCGCTGCAGTCGGTGGACAACGGTGTCACGCTCGACTCCTCAGAGGTACTTGGCGGCAAAGACGGCATCGAGTTCGAGCAGCAGGGCGGCAAGGAACGGGTGCTCACCGTGTCAGCGTCGACGATCGACGCCGGCAACCTCGGCGTGGCCGACCCGGCCGGCGTGGCGGGTGTGGAGCTGCTCGCCGGCGAAGACAACAGCGTCGCCAACGCCAATATCGTCGGATCGATCGTGCTCGAGCCACAAATCGCCAAGCTCGAAGCCGGCGGCCAGGCCGCGACGATCAACTGCCGCTACTCCGACACACCCAGCCAAACGCAGGCGCAGACATCCACCGAAGGGGCAGTCGCGTGTGCCGCTGGCGCGGAAGGCAACGCGAGCTCTGAACCTACATCGCTGTTCTCTGAACCGCTCACCAGCTACCAGCTGAGCCCGTCCTCCAGCGCGCTCGACAGCGTGCCGGCGGGCGCGATCTCACTGCCATCCGGGTTCACGCCTTCGAGCACTGACCTGGCCGGCAACCCGCGCTCGGAAGGAGTCGCCTGCAGGGCGCTACAGGACAAGGGCGCATTGGAGCTTCCGGGACATGGCACAGCGTGCCCCACACCGCCGGCACCACCGATCGCTCCGGCGCCCGCGGCGAAACCCCTGGTGGGCGCTCTCAGCGCACTGACGATCAGCCCGAGCGCGTTCTTCGCAGCCCCCTCGGGCGCCACCATCTCCGCGGTGACGGCGAGCAAGAAGAAATACGGAGCGAAGATCAGCTACCGCGATAGCCAGGCAGCTATGACAACCTTCACGGTGCTGCTCGAGACGAGCGGCCGCAAGCAGGGCAAGTCCTGTAAGAAGCCGTCAAGCAAGAACAAGCACGGCAAGCGTTGCACGCTGCTGGTGAAGGTAGGCAGCTTCACCCACGCCGACACGACAGGCGCCAACAGCCTGCACTTCAGTGGCCGTATCAAGGGCAAGAAGCTGCCCTCGGGCACCTACGAGCTACAGGCGATAGCGCACGATGCTGCGGGCAACAGTGCAACGATCAGCAAGAGCTTCAAGGTCGAGTGATGGCCGCTTGGCTAGGTCCCGGTAGCGCCTGGATAGCGCTACCGGGGCTGATCTGAATAAGCTTCCCGGCCGATGTTCTCAAAGGTCCTCATAGCCAACCGCGGCGAGATCGCCGTCCGCATCATCCGCGCGCTCGACGAGCTGGGCGTGGCGAGCGTCTCCGTGTACTCGGAGCTCGACCGCGACGCGCCGCACGTGACGCGTGCGGGTGAGGCCTACAACCTCGGTGATGGGCCTGCCGCGGAGAACTACTTGAGCGTGGCGAAGATCCTCGACGCGGCCAAGCGCGCTGGCGCCGAGGCAATCCATCCCGGCTATGGCTTCCTCGCCGAGAATGCACCGTTCGCGCAGGCATGCGAGGACGCTGGGATCGTGTTCATCGGACCGCCAGCGAGCGCGATCGAGGCGATGGGCTCGAAGACGAAGGCCCGTGAGCTGATGCAAGCGGCAGGGGTGCCGATCGTGCCGGGAACCACCGTGCCGGTGGCCACGGTGGCGGACGCCCTGCGGATCGCCAAGGATGAGATCGGCTTCCCAGTGGCCGTCAAGGCGGCCGGCGGCGGCGGCGGCAAGGGCTTTCGCGTCGCGCTCACCGAGGACGAGCTCGAGGGTGCCTTCGAGGGCTCAAGCCGGGAAGGCGAGAAGTTCTTTTCCGACGCCACCGTCTACCTCGAGCGCTATCTGCACGATCCGCGCCACGTCGAGGTGCAGGTGCTCGCGGACCGCCATGGCAATGTCATCCACCTGGGCGAGCGCGACTGCTCGATCCAGCGCCGCCACCAGAAGGTGATCGAGGAGTCCCCCGCCCCCGAATGGGTGGTCGATCCGCAGATGCGCGAGCGCATCGGCCAGATCGGCGTGAACGCGGCCAAGGCTGTCGACTACGTGGGCGCGGGCACAATCGAGGGGCTCTTCTCGGTAGGCGAGGATGGCGGCGAGCCTGAGTATTTCTTCCTGGAGATGAACACCCGCGTGCAGGTGGAGCACTGCGTGACGGAGATGACCACCGGCATCGACATCGTCAAGGAGGGCATCAAAGCGGCTGCCGGCGAGGAGCTTTCCTACGCGCAGGCGGATATCGAGCTGCGTGGGCACGCGATCGAGTGCCGCATCAACGCGGAGGATGCCTCCAAGAACTTCGCCCCCGCGCCGGGCAAGATCGGCGTTTACCGCGAGCCGACTGGCCCTGGCGTGCGCGTGGATTCGGGCGTGCGTGAAGGCGGCGAAGTCTCGCCCATGTATGACCCGATGGTGGCGAAGCTGATCGTGTGGGACGCTGATCGAGAGCAGGCCACCGCCAGGATGTTGCGCGCGCTCGATGAATACGAGATCGGCGAGCTGAAGACGTTGATCCCCTTCCACAAGGCGCTGCTGGCAACCGAGCAGTGGGCCAAAGGCGAGACCTGCAAGGACTTGCTGGAGGACAAGAAGTGGCTGAAAACGCTCGCCTTCCCACCGCCGACGCTGCCTACGGGCAACGACGATGAGGGCGAGAAGGTCGAGCAGACCTACGCGGTGGAGGTTTCCGGCAAGCGCTTTGACGTGCGGGTGGTAGGTCCCCCGTTCGCCGGCGGCACGGGCGGGAGCACGAGCACCAGCGGTGGCTCCGGGCCGGCTGCGCGCAAGGCGCCCAAACGCGGCGAGCGCAAGTCCGCCAGCGGCGGCGGGCCGGACACGCTCCCCTCGCCGCTACAGGGCAATATGTGGAAGGTGCTCGTCAAACAGGGCGACACTGTCGAGGAGGGCCAGCTTCTGTGCATCATTGAGGCGATGAAGATGGAGAACGAGATCACCGCGCACAAGGCGGGCACGATCGTCGAGCTGCCGATCAGCGAGGGCGCCCCGATCCAGGCCGGCGCGCCGATCGCAACGATCAAGAGTGACAGCACCGAGTCGACTTAGAAACAACAGTAACGGCGTCATGTGTCGACGGATCGGCGACCTGACGCGATGTCGGCTCGATGTGAGCGCCGTGCGACCTCCATTATTCGACCTGGCAGTATTCTTTGGAGTAGCACGAACGCCTTTTCATTTGCCCGTAGTGGTCCGATCTGACTTCAGCATCCGTGATCGAGATGGCTCACGCAGAAGCAGCGCCAAGGCCGCCAAGCTCGGCATTGCGCCGGCGGATGGGCCCAGCGACGCTTGCATTCTTGGTGGTCTTCACCGGCACCCTGATCGTTGCCATGCTTCAGGGAGAGCGGCCATTCTACGGAGACTCGGGTGTCTACTGGGCGCTGGCCAATTCGTTTACGCACACGGGGCATTTTTCGCTGCTGAACTTCGAAAGTCGGCTGCGTGGCTATGCCCTGCCGCTGATCTACCATCTGGTGCAGGCCTTGGGCAACGGCGTCGGCTGGAGCCAGTCGTCTGTAGCCAAGCTCTTCAACGTTGCTCTGTTCGCGCTAATCGGGGCCGTCCTGGCTCCGCGACTCGCAGAAACGACCTGGCCGCAGCAACATTGGAACGTGCCGAGGCGTATCGCGCTGACGCTCTTGCTGATTGTCTTCTGGGGCGGTGATCTCGACTATCCGCTGAGTGACTTTCCCGGCCTGAGCTTGGCGCTGCTCACGCTCGTGGCGATCGCCTACCCAGACCGGCCGAGCAGGATGCTGACTGCCGGCGTCTCGGTGGGCCTGGCGATCGACATGCGACCTGCCTATCTACTACTGATACCGATGCTGATCTTCTGTGTCACATCGACATGGTTCGGCCAACGTGGCGTCCAACACGCTTCCTTCTCCCACCGCATGCTTTGCGTCGGCCTGCTCGTCCTCGGATTCGCAGTCGCTTCGCTGCCACAGTCGCTGTCCGCCCACCGCCACTACAAAACGTGGAGCTTTATTCCCGGCGCCACCGCGCACCTGAGCGATACCGAGCTCACATACAGCCTGCTTCTCCAACGCTATGACACGTTCGTCGCACCTCCAGCTACCGCCCTACCGATGTACTACCTTGACGAAGCCGGCGCACGATTGCTACGCAGGCCGATCACTGGCACGGACGAATACCTCGAAATAGCACTTGAGCATCCCACCGTCATCGCCGGACTGCTCATGCGCCACCTTGTGAACGGCCTCGACATGCGCTACAGCACGGTGTATGTCGAACATCTCGATTCCGGGGGACAGCTGTGGCTGCGGCTGGCAGGCTTCCTCGTTGTCTTCCTTGCGCTGGCACGCGTGCTCTGGCGCTCTGCACGGGCGAGCCTTGGCCGGGCCCACTGGCGCTATCCGGTCTCGCTGATGGCGTGCTGCTTCACCGCCTTGTTCTCGGGGATCGAGACGCGTTACATGCTGCCGCTCTGGCTGCTCTGCTGCATGCTCGTGCTGGCACCCGGATGGCCGAACCCGATCGCTCCCAACGAGGCCGGGGTGCGGCCTCTGCGAACCCCGGCGACCCTTGCGGTGTCTTATCCGCTGTTCATGGTGATCGTCTGGTACGTGGTCAGCGGCGCGAGCGCCCATGTCGGAAACTGATTAGGTCCGCTTTGTGCTGTTCATGCCCTGGTTACGGCAGACTCGCCGCTTGACACGCGGGCCCGGAAAGACCAAAGTCGGTTGGCGAAGAATGTCACCGGGGCTGCGATCAGGATCGCAAGTCGCTGCGCAACCACGGCATGCAGCCCGATCGCTGAATAGAGGACGGCAAAGCTCGCATAGTTCACCACGAAGCTGACCGCCGCTACGACACAGAAACGGGCCATGTCAGTGCCAAGGCTTCTTCCGCTCGGCGGGAAAGCCCACGCGCGAAGCAGCGCGAAGTTGAAGAGGCCGTTCAAGACGAAGGCGAGGCCAAGAGCGGCGTAAGGCAATATTCCAGCCGCGAGCTCGGCTGCGTAGCAGGTGATCGCCAGCAGATAGCCGCCGCCCGCCACAGCGACGTAGCGAACGGCCTGGCCTGCTACGCCGTCGCCGGTTGTTTCACGCTGCATGCGCGTTGCGGCCCTCAAACTGGCCCGCAATGCCATTCACAGCGCTTCCGCCGACGTGGCTCTCGGGGGCGCCTGCCTCACCCGCGGGTGGGTTGCCCCGTCCGCCGCAGCGCCCGTAGTCCCCGTCACCTCGCTGATGAACTCGTCGTAGTCGCGAATGTAGTCCTGCGGTTCATATGCGTGCGACGCAAACACGAGAAGAATGGCGTCGTTGGTGTATCGATACTGCACACTCCAAACCATCGGCGCCACGTACAGTCCAAGCTGGGGATCGTCGAGGACAATTTCCTCCCGCACCCGACCATCATCGACCACGATCGCAACGCTCCCGGACTGGCATACCAAGAACTGCTCGCACAACCTGTGGGCGTGGGCGCCGCGCACCTCCTTCGAAGGCACCTGCATCACGCTGAAGAAGCGTAGCGGCCGGAATGGGATGTGACTCTCCACCTCGCCGGACACGAGCGAGCCGCGCAGGTCATCGGCTCGGACCAGCCGGCACACCGACACCCCGGGCACGCGCAAAGCGCGTGCGGCGACTGCGTTACGCGACAGCTTGGCGCGAGTCACGCGGCTGTGGCCAGCGTCGTTCGCGTCTACATATCCGACGATACGAGCGGGGTTGCCGACGACGATCGCAAAGGGGGGCACATCGTGCGTCACCACGCTGCCGGCGCCCACCATTGCCTGCGCGCCGATTGTGACACCCGGGAGGATCGTGCTGTTTGCGCCCAGCGACGCCCCCTTGCGGACCAATGTCTGCGCGAGCTCACTTTGATAGAGCTTGCTCCGCGGGAACACGTCATTGGTGAAGGCCACGCATGGGCCTACGAACACGTCGTCCTCAATGCACACGCCGTCCCAGATCGCGACGCCGCACTTGATCGTCACGCGATCACCGAGAGTCACCTTGTTCTCGATAAATACATGATCGCAGATATTGCACTCGCTTCCGATTTGCGCTTCGGGCAGGATATGGGTGAACGCCCATATCCGCGTAGCCGCGCCGACCTTGTCCGTCTCGCAGATTCCACTTGGGTGTGTGAAATGATTCACGGCTGCTCCCACATGCTGGTCACCGTTTCACACGTCGTGGAAGCTCTCGCTAAGCGTCGCCACCGCGTGCGGGCGTCGCTTGCTGTTTTCATAGGTCCGCCACACATAGGAGCCCACGACCCCCAGCCCCGACAAGGTGAGCGAGCCCAACATAAGCAGTGTGAGCATGATCGGCGTGTAGCCGGCGATGCGAATGCCAGCTATCGCCCAAACGAAGAAGACGGCGAGCCCACCGGTGCTCGACAGGAGCACGCCCGTCACGCCTATCGCGAGCAGCATGTTGATCGGGAGATCAGTGAACGAGTAGATGCTGTCGAGGAGGTAGCGCACCTTCTTGCGCAGCGTCCAGCTGCTGCGTCCGGCGGCTCGCGGCGCCCTCGCATAGGGGATCTCCGCGCGTCGATATCCCAGCCAGATTAGAAGCCCTACGAGGCTTGTATTTGACTCACACAAACTCAGCAATGCGTCGCGCACCTCAAGCGTGCACGCAAACACATCTACACCGCCGATTGGCATCTCTGGCTGCACCAACCGACAGTAGATCGCCCAGAACCACGAGGACCCGATGCGGCTGGCCAGTGGATCGTGACGTTCGCGCCGCACCCCTACTGCGACCTCATATTCACCAGTAGCGAGGGCCTGATAGAAGGCGATCGCCAGCCCCGCGGGCTCCTGCAGGTCGGCTGACATCACGACTATGCACTGCCCCACGGCAACCGATAGCCCTGTCCGGACCGCCGCGAATGCGCCAAAGTTGCGCGAATGCCACAGCAGGCGTGAGCGCAGCACGCTGCGCCTCAGCAGCGTACGCAACACGGCGCCAGAGTCATCGGGTGACCCGTCGATTACAAAGATCGCCTCGATACGCCCGCTCAGCAACTCGGAGAGATCCTCAAGCCGGTGAACCAAGTCGCACAAGGTCTCTCCATTGAGATATATGGGCACCACGACGCTCATCAGCAGCGCGTCTTGTAGATCGTGACTCTGACATGCCGTCGCGCTGCGCTCCGTGATCGTCATAGCGCCTCCGCGACCTCTTGCAGGGCAGCGCACACGGCCTCGATCTCCTCATCTTCGAGCTCTGGAAAGCACGGCAGCGTCAGAACTTCCCCACATGCCGCCTCGGTCACGGGCAGACTGACCATCGGCGCCCCGATGATTGTCTGGCGGTGGTCGGCGATCGGGTAGTGAATGGCGGTACTGACGCCTCGCGCGTCCAGCCCTTGCGCGAACGGTGCCCGCTGCGAAGCGCGGATCACCGCCAGATGCGCCACATAGTCCGTGCCTCCCTCCTGTGCGATGCCGACGGGGCTCAAGGAGAGCGCGCTTGCGTAACTCCGGGCGATCGCGCGTCGGCGCTGATTGCGCTCGTCGAGCCTCGGCAGACGCACGCGCAACACGGCGGCCTGCAGCTCATCCAGGCGCGAGTTCCTGCCGCCGTCTTCCTCCACCCGATACTTCTCGCCCCATCCATATTGCCTAAGCCGACGCACGCGCGCTGCGATCTCCTCGTCGGAGGTAACTACTGCTCCGCCGTCGCCGATCGCACCCAAGTTCTTCGTCGGATAGAAGCTGAACGCACCTGCGTCGCCAACGCTGCCGGCATAGCGGCCGTCTATATGCGCCCCGGCAGCCTGCGCACAGTCCTCCACAACCGCGATCCCCTTGGAATGGCAAAGATCGCATATAGATGTAATTGGCGCCATCTTTCCGTAGAGGTGCGTCACCAGCACCATCGAGGTACGGGGCGTCAATGCCTTCTCAATTGTGCGAGGGCTGGCGAGTAGGTCACGGTCCTCGACATCGGCGAAACGCACGCGCATTCCGCGTCGGCGCGCGGCCAACATGCCATAGCCTCCGGCGTTCGCCACAGTCACGATCTCCTGGCCAGGCCCACCTCCCAGCGCCGAGAACGCCAGCTCGAGCGCATCGCTGCCGTTGGCCACAGCGACCGCATGGGAAACGCCTAGGTAGTCGGCCAGCTCGCTCTCGAACGCAGCTGTCTCCTCCCCCAGTAGGTACCAGCCACTTCGCGTCACACGACCTACGGCCGCAGCAAGCTCATCGTCATCGTTGAGCCCACGGCACAGATCGTTGACAGGGATCGCGAGCCTTGCAGACACTCCATCTCTTTTACGGTCTGGATTGGTCAGTGTCAACAACGGCCGCGTGCGAGACCGCCGATCGCTGTAACCCCGCTCGAAGCCGTGCTACAAACCCGCGGCGTTTGTCTCTCTATTGACTCATACCGATCGCCGCGAGGTTTTCCGCGTGCAGCGTGCGATGCTGGCGCGAGCGCCGGCTGCTGGGGAGCTTGGCCTCGGCGCCGCGCTCGCGCAGCTGGTCCAGATAGCGAATGTCCTCCTCCAATACGGCGAGTGCCCGCGTGCTGTCCGTCACGGTTCCGTGCCCTGGTACGACGCGATCGGCGGCCTGTACTAGCGGGCGCAAACGCTCGAGCGTCGCCACATATGCCTCGACGGTGTCGCCTGCGTTGAGAGCTGGTATCTCGACGCTGGATAGGTAGTCCCCCGCCACCAGCACCTGCGCCCACGGAATCCAGATAGCCATCCCGTCCAGCGTGTGGCCATCGGCAGGATGCAGCTCGAGTTCGGAGCCGCCGATCTCGCAGCGCCCGGGAACGGGAAGTGCCTGCAGCGACCCCAGTGCGAGCGGACGCTCCCGCTCGATCATCAGCGCTTCGTCGAAGTTACGCAGTTCCCGCTGAGCTTCCCCGGGCGAGGCGCCCAGCCGCGCGGCGGTGCTTTCCGCACAGCCCAGGGCC
>Ga0209624_10000354_pt1 | contig 40341 bp, 32 predicted proteins | sample JacPinW_OM2H0_O1_FD_188565 | JGI IMG/M metagenome (GOLD analysis project Ga0209624, IMG submission 188565) | Forest soil microbial communities from Algoma, Ontario, Canada - Jack Pine, Ontario site 1_JW_OM2H0_O1 (SPAdes) (version 2) | ecosystem: Environmental > Terrestrial > Soil > Boreal...
TGGGTCCCAGGCGCATCTCGCCGGAATCCGGCTCCACCAGTCGCAGAAGCATTCGCGCAAGCGTAGTCTTGCCGCAGCCGGATTCACCGACAATGCCGAGCGTTTCCCCGGGCTCAAGTGAAAAGCTCACGCCGTCGACACCGACAATCGGGGCGCTTGTGGCCGGGGGATCGCCTTCGGCTTGGTGGATCGCGCTGGCCGCAACTGCGTAGGATTTCCGGAGGTCGCGCACTTGCAGAAGGACGTCGCTGGCCATATCAGATTTTCTCGCAGGCGAAAAACAGCGCGGTGTTCGTGAAGATCCGCTCGCGCGCCCCGGTGCCGCCCTCGCTAGGCGCGAATCGCAGGGCCAGTGCGCCCGGGCCGCAGGCGAGATCTGCCGCACGGTCGCTACCTGTCGCAAGTACCATCCGCGCAAGCCCCTGGGCCTCGGCCACGCGGCTGGCCAAGGCGTAATCGCCAGAAACCTCGGCCGTCCGCGTGAACTGTTCGCGTGCGAGATCTTCTTGCTGGTGGTGGCCTTCCATATTCAGATGTTGACCGTCGTCGAGATACTCTCCGCGCTTCTTACCGGACCGATCCAATGGACAAGAATTCAACGAACAAGAATACACCGGGCGCGATGACTTTCACTCGCGCCGGTAGCGTGAATGAGTTCGGGCATCGCGGCGTCACATTCCGGCACGTGTTGAGCGCATCGCGGACCGAAGGCGCAACCCGCAGGGAGAGAATCCAGCGGCGGAACCGCCCCCGGAATAGCCACCAGTTTTTCGCGCGCGATGCGCGGAGCGGCTCGCAGCAGGCCCTCGGTATAGGGATGCCGGGGATGGCGCAAGACTTCCGCTGCGGGACCTTCTTCGACCACGCGACCCGCATACATCACCGCCACCCGGTCGGCGATCTGGGCGACGACGCCGAAATCGTGAGTGATGAAAAGAAGGGATAGCTGAAGCTCGCGTCGCAGCAGTGCGAGCAGCTCGAGAATTTGCCTCTGCACGGTGACGTCGAGCGCCGTGGTGGGTTCGTCGGCGATCAGCACGCGCGGGCCGGCCGACAGCGCCATGGCAATCATCGCCCGCTGACGGAGACCGCCTGAGAGTTGATGCGGGTATTGCAGCGCGCGATCGGCCGGCTCAGGAATGGCGGCACGTTCCAGCGCTTGAAGCGCGAGGTGGCGGATTTCACGACCGCCGAGTTGCGGCCGATGGACACGAATCGCTTCCTCGATTTGCGCGCCAATGCGAACCACGGGATTGAGCGCCGTCATCGGCTCCTGAAAAATCATGGCGATTTCGCCGCCCCGCAGCGAGCGCATGTCGGCGGGAGCGGCGGTCACCAGATTTTCCCCCGCTCGCTCGATCGCATCTGATTTCGCCGCGGCGCCGTTTCCATTCCCTGCGCGGCCGCGCAGCCAGACTTCGCCCTTGCGGCGAGCGCCGGGAGGTTCAAGCCCCATCAGCGCAAGCGCAAGCATGGTCTTGCCAGAGCCTGATTCACCGACAATTCCCAGCGTCTCGCCCTCGCCAAGCGTGAAGGAAACTTCGTTCACCGGGCGCACCCACCCTGCGCGGGTCGGCAGCTCGACCGTTAAGCCGCGGGCTTCAAGACTCGTTGCCATTTCAACATCATATGTCCAGCGGGAAGGGCCGCGGCGAAATTTCGCGCCTTCGATTTCGCGCCAGCGCAGTCAGCGCCGGGCGACGGGAATGACGAAACGCAGGGCCGTGTGAGTTTCCGAGAAGCGGCAGACTTTATTGTCCGTAAGGCCGGCCGATTTTCCGGCTGCCATGACGTCGGCCTCCCGAATGTGGGTCTGGCCCTTGGGATAGACGATCCAGATCGCGCCGGCCTTCTGGATCGTAGAGGCCAGAGCGGTCACCCTCGCGAGCGCTTTCCGGTTTTCGGCGCCGAGCAGAATCATGTCCGCACCGGTCGGCGGCTTTTCGCGCGCGAATTCCGGAACGCGCTTGGCAAGCTCATTCAGAAACAATGGATCTTCAACACCGAGCACCCCGATTCTCTGCCCCGGCTTGACGCCGAGTTTATCGATCAGTGAGCGGTGCGAATAATCGCGCTCGGGCTCGCGCGGGCTGCTGGTTTTCTTGTGAGGCATGCCGGCCCCCTTGCCGAAAGAGCGCGATTATATTACGTTTCCGCCAGTGGCACGATTGCCGCAGACGAGGATCCAAGCATGAGGAAGCCGAGAGAAACAAAGCGCTCCACCGACGAGGCAGTGAAAGCCAAGACCGGAAAAGTCTGGGCCGAATGGTTCGGGATTCTCGACAAGGCCGGGGCCAAGAAGTGGCCGCACAAGGAAATCGCGGCCCACCTGCTGCAGAAAAAAGTGCCGGGCTGGTGGTGCCAAATGGTTGCGGTTGAATACGAACACGAGCGCCGGATTCGACAGAAATTCCAGAAGTGCGATGGCGAGTTCAGCGCTTCAGGCAGCCGCACCATGATCGTGCCGCTCGCCAGGGCCTACGCGGCCTGGACCGATGAGAAGCTGCGGCAGAGGTGGCTGCCAGGAGCGAAGATCGAAATCACAACCGCGACCCCGGGCAAGTACGTTCGCGCAAAGTGGAACGAAAAGACGCGGCTAAGCGTCGGTTTCTACAGCAAGGGACCCGAGAAGACTCAAGTGGCTGTGGATCATAGCAAGCTTGCGAACTCCAAGGAATGCGCGAGGATGAAGTCTTACTGGTTCCACGCGCTCAACCGTCTTGAGGGCACGCTCGCAGAACCAGGGCGCGGCAAGTAACGCCTTTAGAAGAGCCCAATTCCGAGGGGATTAGTAATCGTTCGCGGAGCCTTCCAGGAAGGCCCGAAGCTTGCGCGAACGCGACGGGTGGCGCAACTTGCGCAACGCCTTCGCTTCGATTTGGCGGATACGTTCGCGCGTGACGGCGAACGATTGCCCGACTTCCTCAAGCGTATGCTCGCTGCCGTCGTCCAGACCGAAGCGCATCTTGATTACTTTTTCCTCGCGGGGCGTCAGCGTTTTCAACACCGAGGAGGTCTGTTCCTTGAGGCTCAGATTGATCACTGCGTCCGACGGCGAGACGACGGCCTTGTCTTCGATGAAATCCCCGAGATGCGAATCTTCCTCTTCGCCGATGGGAGTCTCAAGCGAAATCGGCTCCTGCGCGATCTTCAAAATCTTGCGCACCTTGGCCACAGGAATGTCCATGCGCTTGGCAATTTCTTCCGAGGTAGGCTCGCGGCCAAGTTCCTGCACCAGCTGGCGCTGCGTGCGCACCAGCTTGTTGATCGTCTCGATCATGTGGACGGGGATGCGGATCGTGCGGGCCTGATCGGCGATGGCGCGCGTGATGGCCTGGCGAATCCACCAGGTCGCGTAGGTTGAGAACTTGTAGCCGCGCCGCCATTCGAACTTGTCCACGGCCTTCATCAGGCCGATGTTCCCTTCCTGAATCAGGTCGAGAAACTGCAATCCGCGGTTGGTGTACTTTTTTGCGATGGAAACGACCAACCGGAGGTTCGCTTCGATCAGTTCATCTTTCGCTAGCGCTGCCTCGGCCTCGCCCCGAAGGATCACCTGGATTGCGCGCTTCAGCTCCGCGGGGCTGACTTCGCTTGCCAGCTCGATTTCCCCGAGTTCTTGACGGCGGGCACGCAGGTCCTTGCGCGCCTCGGCCTGCACCTCGGCCTTCGATGCTTCTACGCGCCGCTCAAGCTTCACCGTTTCGCGTTCCAGAAAATGCACGCGCTCGACGGTCTGGTGGATCTTGTCGATCAGGCGCTTTTTTTCCAGCGGGTTGAAATCAAGCTCGCGCATCAGCCCCGACATCTCGATGCGCGTCCGGGCCACGGCGTAGCGGGCGCGCAGGTAGGAGCGCTTCTTCGCCCGCGGAACCCGATCGAGCTTTGCGGCCAGTTTCATCGCCAGCAGGTAAAGCTTGGCGATCTTGTCAATCTGCTTGAGCGTTTCCTTGGTCTTTGCTTCGATTTTTTCTTCGGTCAGCTCTTCGTCGTCGAACTGGACGATTTCCTTAATCGAGCGGGAACCGTTGCGCAGGTCTTCGCCGACCTGCAGAAGCTCCTTCAAAATGAGCGGAGCGCGGGTGATGGTCTTCAGCACGAGCAGCTGACCGCGCTCGATGCGCTTGGCGATTGCCACTTCGCCTTCGCGTGTAAGCAGTGGCACGGTGCCCATTTCGCGGAGATACATGCGAACCGGGTCGTTGGTCTTCTCGAGCGTTCCAGGAGTAAGGTCGAGATCGCCGTCTTCAGAGGATGCCGATGGCGCGTCTTCCTTCGCCGTTTCGGCCGGCTCGGACGGATCGGCCGCCGCAAGGGCAGCCTTGGCCGTTGAAAGATCCTCGTACACATCGATCCCGTAGCGCTCAAACGTCGAGAGCAGATCATCAATTTCTTCCGAGGAATGAACCTCGGCCGGCAGGATGTCGTTCACTTCATCGTAGAGCAGGTAGCCCCGCTCCTTACCCATGGCGATGAGTTGCCTTACCTGATCGTATTTTTCCTCAAGAGCCAGCGTCACGCGTTCTCTCCAATAAAGCTAATCGGCCAGCAGATATGATTTCCCAAGCGCAAAAGGCCGGTTGAGACACCCCGGCGCATTCTTGATTTAGCTACGTGCGGACGGATAGATAAGGCGATCCCCTGGAACTGCTGCCGAATTCTGTCGCTTGCGCCCAACTTGCCCCGTGCCATACGGATACAACTGTATTAGATGCAACACGGGTGCCACCCGTTTCCCCCGAAACCTTCCAATACTATAATAGGGGCCGACCGGGCGTCAACGAAATGCCTTAAGTGAAACAGCCCACGCCGGTTGTGGCTGCCCCAGGGTCCCCTCCCCTAGGGCAAATGGCAGGCCCGGATACCCTGTTTTTCGAAGTATTTCTGGTGGTACTCCTCGGCGCGGAAAAATTCCGGCGCGGGAACAATCTGCGTAACGATGGGCCGCTTGAAAACTCCCGACTTGTCCAGTGCCGCCACCGCTTCGCGCGCCTCAGCTTCCTGCTGGGCATCGTGAAAGAAAATCGCCGAGCGGTACTGGGACCCGTAATCCGGCCCCTGGCGATTGAACTGGGTTGGGTCATGGCTCTGAAAGAAAACGGCTAGCAGCTCGCGGAAGGAAACCTCGTTCGGATTGAAATCAACCTCCACCCCCTCGGCGTGGCCCGTCTTGTCGGTGCAAACTTCCTTGTAGGTCGGATTTTTTGTGTGACCGCCGATATATCCGACTGCAGTGGAAGTCACACCCTTGACCTGCCGGAACGCGTCTTCCACGCCCCAAAAACAGCCCGCTGCGAAAGTCGCCTTCGCCATGTTTCCGAACCCCCTTCTTTTCGCTCGACCCGAGGCATTCTATGTTGCCATACAGAAGCCGGGGGGTCGAGTTCACGAGCGCCAACCCCCATTTTTGCTGCCCGATAACGATATGTGCCGCAGGAACGCCAGGGGGAGTAGCCTACGTCACATTAGACGGGCTGGCTGGCATTTGGTCGCAGGAAGTTTCGCCAAATTCGTATTCTTGGGCGGTTTGCGGCCGGGTCAGGCAAGTTTTCCGGCAAGCTGCCCTTGATGACTCGCTCGCACAAGGCCGCGCGACTGGTCGAAGATCCTTTCCAGAATCTCGGGAATCTCGAAAACCGCTCTGTTGTCGAGTGCAGCAGCGTTTGTGCGGTAGCGGTCCAGTGCGGACGGCTCGATCAGTCGAGTGACGGCCTCATCGATCTTGTCAAAGCTGCGCAGCACCAGCCCAACTTGCTTCTCGACGATCCAGTCCGCATTGTAGCGCTCCTGCGGCAGGGTCCAGGCGTTGCATTCCACAATCACCGGGAGCCCGATCGCCAGCGCTTCGCTCACGCTGCCGGGTCCGGGCTTGCCGATAAGGAAATCGGCGAGCTGCATGTACTCGTTCACGCGGGTTGTAAATCCCTCCACAAAACAAGGCACGCGCGATTTTCTCGCGCGCAGCTTGTTTGCGAGCTTTTCGTTTTTTCCGCAGACGAAAATCAGCTGAAGATCGAGCGACGAACTGTCCAGACGCTTGGCGATCTCCAGCATCACGTCGGAGCCATGGCCGCCGAATAGAACAAGCCCAGTAGGCAGATCGGGGCGCAATCCCAGGCGCTCGCGCCCGGCAATGCGATTCTGGACCGGCGCATCGTAAAACCGCGGATGCAGGATCATGCCGGAAGCGCGGAAAACGCGCTCACCCGGATGCCCCATCGATTGCGCCTGCTCGACGGCGCGGTCCGATCCGCAGATCAAATATTGCTGCTGGCGCTCGATCCAGAAATGAGGCGGATAGTCGGCAATGTCGGTAAGGATGGTCACGAATGGACGTCCGGGGAAGGCAGCGGAAAAGCTTTCGGCGAGCGCACGGTTAAAGTGCGGCACAAAGGAAATAACCATGTCGGGCTGGGTTTCTTTCCAGTGCGCCTTGAGCAGCCGGACCGTGGGTGCGTGGTAGGCGCCGATCACAAGTTGCAGCACCTTCAAGAGCTGGGGACTCCCCAACGTCCAACCCTTGCGCAGCATGGTGTTGTACACGTCCTGAATGCGGATGCCCGCATATTTTTTCACGATGTCGAGGGGATCAAGCAGCTCCTGAAGATTGGTGAGCCGGACCTCCCAGGGACGCCGCTGATTCTGGATAACCATCTCCAGGGCTGTCGCCGCCGCGCGGTGACCGCCTCCGGCGTCGAAGAATCCGAACTCGAGCCTCTGCACCTAGTATTGCTCCATAAGTCGCGTATTCTCACAGCCACCGGTTGGCCGATTGCGACAGGTACGTTAAAAGCTCGATTTTGTGTCCTATGAGTTAAGTATCTATGTTTTCAGAATGTTAGCGGCAGTGTCATCTCTACGTAACCCTGTGAATTTACTGTGGAAATCATGAAATGCGACATGCATGTCCACTCGTACTTTTCAGGCGCCTGCACTACGCCTTTCATGCGCGCATTCTGCCGGGAGAGTTACAGCGATCCGCGGGACGTACACGCCCTTCTGAAGCACCGGGGAATGGATCTGTTCACGCTAACCGACCATGACTCGATTGAAGGCGCCGAGACGCTGCGGCGCGAGCCAAATTTTTTCCTGAGCGAGGAGCTGACGTGCCGGATGCCCAGCGGTACGGAGGTCCACATTGGCGTTTACGACTTCCATGAGCGCCAGCACGTGCAGCTCCTGCAGAGGCGCAATGATCTGGTCGCATTGCTGATGTATCTCACCGAGCGCAGGATCTTCTTCAGCATCAACCACGTGTTTTCAAGCGTAACCGGCCGGCGTGAGCGGGAAGACTTCACCTGGTTCCAGGAGTATTTTCCGGCGATCGAAACGCGCAACAGCCACATGCTCGAGGCCACCAACCGATACGCCGCGAGTCTGGCCCAGCGGTGGGACAAGATCGCGATCGGCGGAAGCGACGCGCACGCGCTCCCGTCGGTCGGTACGGCCTATACCGAAGTTCCCGGCGCCCGTGACAAGGAGGAGTTTTTTGCGGGACTGAGAAGCGGGCGGGGCCGCGTGGCGGGGGAATCCGGCTGCTTTTCGAAATTGACGCGCGATGTGTTCCTGATCGGCTTTGAACTGATGCGCGAGAAATCCTGGACCACCCTGATCTCACCGCTCGCCTTGCTCATCCCGGCTATCACCTATCTGAATTACCGGCAGGAACGCTCCTTCAGCCGCTGCTGGGCGACCAAGATTCTGGAACGCCCTGACTCACGCAAGCGTTCTCGCTGGATCACCATACCGCAGCGTGCAGTGGAGGAATCGGCATGACCGTTGCAAAAGCAGTCTGGAACCAGATTCAATCAAGCGATTACCGTCTGATGCGGCGCGTGCATCGCTGGCGCGCCCCGCGCTGGATCCGCATTCTCATGATGCTGGCCACGCGGGGAGGTGACGGGTGGCTCTGGTATGCACTCGGCCTGATTCTGGTGTTCTACGGCGGGGAACAACGCTTCTTGGCCATCGGGGCGGCCGCTTCCAGCGCCGTTGCGGGAATCTTCTTGTTCCGCACGCTCAAGCGCACCAGCCGGCGCAAGAGACCCTGCGAAATCGAACCGCACTGCTGGGCTTCGATTCTGCCTCCGGATAAATATTCGTTTCCCTCCGGACACTCGATCACGGCATTTGCCGTGGCGATTTCACTGGGACTGTTCTATCCGTATCTCCTGACAGCTCTTCTGGCCTTGGCTTTCCTGATCGCGGCCTCGCGCATTGTCCTCGGAATGCACTTCCTGAGCGATGTGCTTGCGGGATCGGCCATAGGAGTCACGCTGGGCTTTTGTGGCTTCCACGTCTTCGCGATTCTCTGAAAATTCCCGGAACGTGTAGGCCCAGCAGGAAGCCTGTTTGCAATCACGTACCTGGGGCAACAAACCCGATGGCATAGTAGTGTTTACGCCGAGGTTGGAGCCTCGCCCGTTGGGGGTTTGGGTCCGCTCTCGGGCGAAGCAGGCTCGGTGACCTGTTTCTTGCGCAGCAGGTCCACCGCGGCGCGATAGAGGCGCGCACGGATCTCGTGCCGTTGGTTTGCGCGTGTGAGGTAGCGCAGAACAATATTCACTCCGGCGCCGGTCGGCCGGACGCTGAGCGAGGGAGCCGCCGACAGCGCGCGCTTGTCGCTCGACGGAGTGAGTCGGTTCCATTCCGCCTCGGCAAGCTTTGCGTTTGCGGCCGTTTCTTCTGCGGCGATTTTCTGCAGCGTCTCGCCGGTTTCGTAGGGATCGGCATTTTCAGGGACCTGTGCTTCGATTTCATCCCAGAGCCACTGTCCGGAAGTCGAAAAATTGAAGTAGTGGCCTTCAATCGCAAAACTGTTCACGAAGGACACTTGCCGACCGGTCGGATGGCCGGCGTCGGTCCAGCTGCCTGTTTCAAGCAGCACCGTGTGAAGCAGCCCGACCTTCAGCACCTCTCCCCCGACGCCATTGATCTCGACCCAATCGCCCGCGCGGATGCCATCTTTGCCCATCAGCACGAACCAGCCAAAGAACCCCACGATGAAGTCTTTCATGGCCACGGTCAGTCCTGCACCGGCGAGCGCCAGGACCGTCGCAAGGTTGGTCGGAATCCCGAAAATAACCAGCAGAATCAACAGGATGCCGAACGCCTGTAGCACGAACAGGATCAGGGCGCGCATCGTGTGCATCTCGCGGCGTTCAACAGCCACGCCGGCAAACAAACGCTGAATCAGGTCATTGGCGACCAGCACGAGCACGCCGATCAAAAGAACCCAGAATACGGCCAGGAAAATCTGGTGCAGAAAACCCTTGGCGCGAGCGTTGACGAGATCGGCCCAGTTGGAATACACGGTTGCAAGCTGCTGTTCGGTTGCGATCCGTCTGTCGACGTCGGCGAGGTTTTTCTTGTCGTCGGTTTGCTGGCGCAGGCGCGTGAGCGGGGTAACGGTAGGTTGCGTTTTGTCTACGGCCGTGACCACTGGCGCAGGCGCAGTCCCTGCATCCATCTGTTTTTCGAGCGTTTCATGGGTGGCGGAAAGCGCATTGGCCCGCGACTGCGCATCCGCTTGAGCTTGAAGTAGCAGTTTTTCTTTCTCGCGGAGCGACATCCAGGCGCGAGACTCGGCGGCGATACTTTTGGACTGCGTGAGCTCGATCGAAAGAGCCGACCCGGCAGGGGGACCCACCTGGGAGGCCGCGTTTTGCGTGCCGGCGGCCTTGCGCTGGTTCAGCAGTTGCTGGATCGTGGCCTGTTTGTCGCCACCGGCGCGGATCAGTTCCTGCTGTGCGTCTTCGAGATCATCCTGATCAAGCGCCAGTTGCGCTTGCGCGATGCCGATCAAGTCCTGAAGCTGGTCCTTCGCGTTACCCTGCGCGCGGGCCATCGCCGCCGTGAATTCCGTGATCCGGGCTTGATCTGCGGCGACCGCCGCTGTTCCTGCACTTACCCGCGCCGCGAGTTCGCGCGTCTTGGGAGTCAGCGGCGCGGGGTTTTCGGCCGCGTCGTGCATGGCCGCCGAAAATGCCAGGTCCACCGAGAGATCGCCCAATCGCAACGCCTGCGCGGCGTAGTCCTGTTCCATGTGCGTCACGGCAACAGGAGCAAGCTGCTGGGCGGTGTCGAGCGGGTGGTTGTCCACCAGGTTGGAAGCGCCTTTTGAAGCCAGTCGAATCGCTCGCAGACGGTCGCGATAATCCGACCAGCCGCGGGTGAGAATTACAGCGCCAAGCGAGAGCGCCAGCAGCGCGAGCAACGACGCCCACAACGCCCTTTCATAGGTTTTCATGTAGGTTGGCTGGGGTAGGCCGATTCTATTACGCCTTCGCTCCGGGCGGAGTATAAATCGGCTAAACAGCGCCGCGGATCGCTAGAGATCTAGCGGCAAAGGGTTTTTCCCTGTGATGAGGCGTGCGGAGCGGTCGAAGGTCAAATAGAACCACGCCCATTGCACGAATACCAGCAGCCGGTTTTGAAACTCAACGATGTAGAGCAAGTGAATGAATATCCACAGCAGCCATGCTGGAAATCCGGAAAGGTGAAGCCAATTGAGATCCGCAACCGCGGCGCCGCGGCCGATCGTCGCCAGGTTTCCCTTGTCCAGGTAGTGAAACGGGTGGAATTTCTTACCCAGCAGCCGGTGCCTGATCAGCGCCGCAACGTAGCGGCCTTGCTGAATGGCGGGCTGCGCGACCCCCGGCAGGGGCTTTCCGGTCTGATGGACGAAATTCGCGAGATCGCCGATCACGAAAATCTCGGGGTGTCCCGGCGCGGTGAGATCCGGCTCGACGCTCACGCGCCCGGCTTTGTCTATCGTTGCGCCAGTTTCCTGGGCCACGATGCGCCCGAGCGGGGAGCCCAGGACGCCCGCGGCCCACAGAACCGTGCGCGTCGGAATGGTTTCCGTTTTGTCCCCTTCGCGGATGGTGACCGATTCTTTGCTCACATCCGTGACCATGGCGCCGGTGCGCACGGTGACGCCAAGACGCTCAATCATCCTTTGGGCGCTCGCTGAAAGCTTCTGCGGATACGACGGAAGGACGCGGTCGGTTCCCTCCACCAGAATGATGCGCGCGTCGGAGGGATCAATCTTGCGGAAGTCCCGGCGCAGGGTGTCGTTGGCAATTTCACCGAGCGCTCCGGCGAGTTCGGCGCCCGTGGGTCCGCCGCCGACAATCACAAAGGTCATACATGCGCGGAGTTTCTCGGGGTCCGGCTCGCGCTCGGCGGTTTCAAAAGCCAACAAGATCCTGCGGCGCATATCGGTCGCGTCTTCGACGGTTTTCAGGCCGGGCGCGAATTTCTCCCATTCGTCGTGGCCGAAATATTGATGGCTCGACCCCGTGGCGACAACCAGCGTGTCGTATTCGATCGAGCCGTCGCTCAATATCACCCGGCGGTTTGCGGCATCGATTCCCGTCGCCTCAGCCAGCAGGACCCGCGTGTTTTTGCGGCGCTTCAGGATGTTACGAAGGGGCGATGCGATGTTCGCAGGCGAAAGCGTTCCGGTCGCCACCTGATAGAGCAGAGGCTGAAACAGGTGGTAGTTGCAGCGGTCCACCAGGGTCACCTCGACCGGCGCGCGCCCGAGACCAAGCGCTGTGCTCAGTCCGCCAAATCCTCCCCCGACAATTACCACTCGATGCCGGTTCGCCATGTTTCACGGTCCTTGAGCAACAACGATATCCTACCTCAACCAACCATGCCGCGCGTTCCGATCGCATCCGCAAGCGCTGTTATCACGGGGCTAACCGGGCCGGTTTGAAGCAGTTGGGCCGCTTACAAAATCCTTACAGCTCTCTTATCCCTTCCTAACGCCACCGGGGTAGCCTGAACTCGGCTCCGGCCACGAGCGACGGACTGGGCTGCTCGGTGGAGCTTGAATAGGAGTACGGCAATGCTGATTTTCCTAGCGCTTGTGGTCGGTCCCGGATGTGGTTTTATGCTCTACGCCCTGTACCAATTCTCGCGTGAGGCAAGGCGATTCCGGCATGCCGACCCGAGGAGGCTGAGCGTGACGGTGGTCAGGGCAGCCGATGGCTTGACCGGCAGTTCGAAGGAAAACGCTCTACGCCCTGTTGCGGGGGCGCCTGAAGGCGAGGAGCCGTCGAGGGGAAAACCGGTCGCCTCGTACGTCCAGAACTGCTTCGCTCGGATTCCGACCGGAACCGGACACGCAGCGATGAAGCACGTCGCGAAGGGGTCATCCTGATGCAGGACATCATATTTTTGGCTTGCACCGTTGGTTTTTTCGTGTTGGCGATCGCCTATGTGTGGGCGTGCGACCGCCTAAGGTAAGGAGCGACTTTGATGATCGGTAACATTGTGCTCCTGGGAATTTGCGTTCTCACGGGCGTGTATCTGCTGGCTGCGTTGCTCTGGCCGGAGAGGTTCTGACATGACTGCGAACGGTTGGCTGCAAATCGGATTGTTTTTCGTAGTGCTTCTCGCGGTGACGAAGCCGCTGGGCGTCTATCTGGCGCGCGTCTTCGCGGGCGAGAAGACCTTTCTCGATCCAGTGCTACGCCCGCTTGAGCGGCTGCTGTATCGGATCTGCGGCGTGGACGAAAAGACCGAGATGGACTGGAAGGAATATACCGTCGCGATGCTGTTGTTCAGCGCCGTTAGCATGGTGTTGCTCTATGCAATCGAGCGCGTGCAGCAGTGGCTGCCGTGGAACCCGCAGCATTTTCCCGCCGTCCCGGCCGCTCTGGCCTTTAACACCGCCGCGTCGTTTACGACCAATACGAATTGGCAGAACTACTCCGGTGAATCGACGATGAGTTACTTCACGCAGATGGCCGGGCTTGCCTATCACAACTTCGTTTCTGCTGCGGTCGGTATCGCGCTCGCCATCGCCATCATCCGCGGGATTGCTCGCCGTGAATCGAAAACCATCGGTAACTTCTGGGTCGACGTCACACGCTGCATGTTGTGGGTTTTGGCGCCGGTATGTCTGGTGATTGCGCTCGTATTCGTGTCGCAGGGCATGGTTCAGAATCTGAAACCTTACGACACTGCGAAGTTTCTAAACCCGCAAACCGTGCACACGACTGGCGCCGACGGCAAGACGACCTCCCAAACGGTCACCGACCAGGTCATCCTTCAGGGGCCCGTCGCTTCTCAGGAAGCGATCAAGATCTTCGGTACAAATGGCGGCGGCTTTGCGAACGCCAATAGCGCTCATCCGTTTGAGAATCCCAATCCGCTGACCAATTTCATGCAGATTGTCATGATGCTCTCACTCGGGTCTGCTCTCACCTATACGCTCGGCCGAATGACGGGGTCGCAGCGTCACGGATGGGCCGTCTGGACCGCCATGGCGCTGCTGTGTCTGGCAGGCGTTACGGTGCTCTATGCGATGGAGGCTCATGGCAACCCCTTGCTTCATGGCATCGATCAGCATTCGAGCGCCATGCAGCCGGGCGGCAATATGGAGGGCAAAGAGGTCCGGTTCGGGATAGCGCCTACCGCCCTGTTTGCCACTACCACGACCGATGCCAGCTGCGGAGCCGTGAACGGCATGCACGACTCGTTCACTCCGATCGGCGGAATGGTTCCTCTGGTCAACATCATGATCGGGGAGGTGATCTTTGGCGGCGTGGGCGCGGGACTCTACGGCATCGTCGTTTTTATTGTGCTCTCGGTCTTTATCGCGGGTCTGATGGTGGGCCGGACGCCGGAATACCTCGGGAAAAAGATCGAAGCGTACGACGTGAAGATGGCAATGGTCACAGTACTCATTTTCTGCTTCATTGTCTTGGTCCTCACTGGCGTTGCGATTGTCTCCCCGTTTGGCACGTCGTCCATTACGAACGCCGGTCCGCATGGACTGTCGCAGATCCTGTATGCGTACACGTCCATGGCCGGCAACAACGGCTCGGCGTTTGGCGGGCTGAATGGAAATACGCCCTGGTACAACATCAGCGGCGCATTCGACATGCTGCTGGGGCGGTTCTTCATGGTGATTCCGGTGCTCGCGATGGCCGGCAACCTGGCGCGGAAGAAGATTGTTCCGGAATCGTCCGGGACGTTCCCCGTCACGACACCTCTTTTCACGTTTCTGCTTATTTCGGTAATCCTAATCGTCAGTGCACTTACATTTTTCCCGGCGCTCAGCTTGGGCCCGATCCTGGAGCACCTGCTGATGCATGCCGGAAAGGTATTCTGAGGCCGCTATGACCCCACAATCGACCCACGAGCCTGAATTCGTATCCCCGGCGAACATTCCGGATCCCGCCCCGAATGTCGTTTCCCGGGAGCGGAAAAGGAAGTCGCTTTGGACCGGCAGCATCGTTGCCGGCGCGCTGAGGGACTCGTTCATCAAGCTGAACCCGCGCACGCTGATGAAGAATCCCGTCATGTTCGTGGTCGAAATCGGGTCGGTGATTACCACCTACGATCTGGTGCGCGACCGATTGCTGCATCTCACGGGTTTTGGGTTCGAGCTCCAAATCACTGTATGGCTATGGTTTACGGTGCTGTTTGCGAATTTCGCCGAGGCCATGGCCGAAGGCCGTGGCAAAGCGCAGGCTGACACCCTGCGCAAGGCTCGCGCCGAGACCATCGCTCGGCGCCTGAAGGCGGACGGGTCGACAGAGGAGATTTCGGGCTCGAAACTCCGCGCCGGCGACTGCGTGAAGTGTGTCGCGGGCGAATTTGTTCCCGGAGACGGCGAGGTCGTGGAGGGCGTCGCGTCGGTGGACGAATCGGCCATCACAGGAGAGTCGGCGCCTGTGATTCGCGAATCCGGTGGCGACCGCTCGGCGGTAACCGGCGGAACTCGCGTGCTTTCCGATGAGATCATTGTGAAGATCACGTCGAACCCGGGCGAGACGTTTCTGGATCGGATGATCAAACTGGTTGAGGGAGCGGAGCGCCAAAAGACGCCAAACGAGATTGCGCTGAACATCCTGCTTTCCGGGTTGACGATTATTTTCCTACTCGCTGTCGTCACGCTTCAGCCCATGGCCATCTACTCGGGTGCGCCCCAGTCCGTTTTTGTTCTGATCTCTCTGCTGGTTTGTCTGATTCCCACAACGATTGGAGGCTTGCTGTCGGCCATCGGCATTGCGGGGATGGACCGCGTGGTCCAGCGCAATGTGCTGGCCATGTCAGGCCGGGCCGTAGAGGCGGCCGGCGACGTGGACACGCTACTGCTGGACAAAACCGGAACAATCACGCTTGGCAACCGCCGGGCAACAGAATTTATACCCGCGCCGGGCGTGACCGAAGCAGATCTCGCCGACGCGGCGCAGCTTTCGTCGCTTTCAGATGAAACGCCCGAAGGGCGATCGATCGTGGTGCTGGCGAAGGAGAAGTACAATTTGCGCGGCCGAGAACTTTCAGCCTACGCGGCGACGTTCATTCCTTTTACCGCTGTGACGCGGATGTCCGGCGTGGATCTCGACGGGCGCCAGATCCGCAAGGGCGCGTTCGATGCCATCGTCCAGCACTGCGCGCAGAGGGGCAATCCGGTCCCGCCGCAGGTCGAAGAGGCGGTCAAGGCGATCTCAAATGCGGGAGGGACGCCTCTGCTCGTCGCCGAAGACTGCCGCATTCTCGGCACAATCCATCTGAAGGACATCATCAAGGGCGGCATGCGGGAACGCTTCGACCAGCTTCGCGCGATGGGCATTCGCACCGTGATGATCACCGGCGATAACCCGCTGACGGCGGCCGCCATCGCACGCGAAGCGGGCCTTGACGACTTCCTGGCCCAGGCAAAACCGGAAGACAAGCTCGCGCTGATCCGCAAGGAGCAGGCCAAGGGGAAACTCGTCGCCATGACCGGGGACGGCACAAACGACGCGCCGGCGCTCGCACAGGCGGACGTGGGCCTGGCCATGAACGCCGGTACACAAGCCGCCAAGGAAGCCGGCAACATGGTGGATCTGGACTCGAATCCGACCAAGCTGATTGAGGTGGTGGAGATCGGAAAACAGCTTCTGATTACTCGCGGCGCGCTGACCACGTTTTCGGTCGCCAACGACGTGGCAAAGTATTTCGCCATCATCCCGGCGATGTTTGCCGGCGCTTTCCCGGTGCTCAGCGTCCTCAACATCATGGACCTAAAAACGCCGCAATCGGCGATTTTGTCCGCCGTCATCTTCAACGCCCTGATCATCATCGCACTGGTGCCGTTGGCCCTGCGTGGCGTCCGGTATCGGCCCTTGGGTGCTTCGGCCCTGCTGCGCTGGAATCTGCTTGTCTATGGTTTGGGCGGAGTCATTGCGCCGTTCATTGGAATCAAGATCATTGATTTGATCATTACGCACGTAGGGTTGGCGTGAGCTCTGCGGGATGGCTCGAAAAGGGGATGTGCGAAAGACAAAGAAGCGCGGCCCTCAGTCGGGCGAGATAGCATGAGGCAAATATGAAAAAGAATCTTCTGATCTCGATTTGGTTCACTCTGGCAACAACGGTGTTGCTTGGAATCATCTATCCTCTGGTAGTCACCGGAATCGCGCAGGTGGTGTTTCCGAAACAGGCGAACGGTGAGTTGATCAAATCCGGGGACAAACTCGTTGGATCGCATCTGATCGGCCAGCCGTTTACGCAGCCAGGATACTTCTGGTCACGGCCATCGGCGGCAGGCAGTGCGGGCTACGATCCCACAGCCTCGTCAGGCTCGAATCTCGGTCCGACGAACAAGATGCTGCAGGACCGGGTCGCCGCGAGCGTCCAGCAGCTCCAGCCGACAAACCCCAACGCGCCGATTCCGGCCGACCTCGTCACCACGTCCGGCTCCGGCCTTGACCCCGATATTTCACCGGCGTCGGCCGCGTTTCAAGTTCCGCGCGTGGCCAAGGAGCGCGGCATAAGCGAACAGGAAGTGCGAGCGATGGTGGCGCGGCATACCAAAGGCCGCCAGTTCGGTTTTCTCGGCGAGGCAACCGTGAACGTCCTCGACCTCAATCTGGATCTCGACGCTGCTCATCCCATGCACTAATGCAAGCTCTGCTTCCTGGCAGACGGGCATAGGCGGGATCGTACCGGAGGATTGGCGCTCCGGGGAATTCCTCGAATGGCTAGAGGATTTTTCGGTCGTTCTCGGCGATGGGCACGTCGTTGATGCTGGCGATCCGCCGGCGCATCAAGCCCTCGTCGTCGAATTCCCACAGCTCGTTTCCGTATGACCGGAACCAGTGGCCCGTTGGGTTATGCCACTCGTATTGGAATGTTACCGCGATGCGATTCTCAGTCCAGCACCAGAGCTCTTTGCGCAGGCGATAATCCAGTTCTTTGGCCCACTTGCGGCGCAGAAATGCCTTGATCTCCTCGCGGCCTTGAAAGAACTCATCGCGGTTGCGCCAGTCCGAGTCCACCGTGTAAGCCAATGCCACGCGCTCTGGATCGCGGGAGTTCCACGCGTCCTGCGCCGCCTGCACTTTGGCTTTCGCAGTTTCCAGCGTAAAGGGCGGTTTGATGATCGGTGGCGCCATGGATTCAACCCTTCCTTGCGTTTTTTCCCCCGCGGCTATTTTTCCGAGCGGGCCGGACGAGATTTTTCGGCCGGGGGGTCGAAGCGATAACCGACCCAAGGCTCGGTGTGAATATAGCGGGGATGTTTGGGGTCTGGTTCTATTTTCTTCCTGAGCTGATTGATGAATACCCGCAAGTATTCGGTTTCTTCGCCATAGTCCGGTCCCCAGACGGCTTGCAGCAGACGGCGGTGCCCCTGCGCCTTTCCCTGGTTGGCCACCAGATGGCGCAGTAGCTCGAATTCTTTCGGCGTCAACCGCACGGCCTGCCCCTTCACCGAGACGCTGCGCTTCTCGAAATCGATTTTCAGATCATTCGATACGAACGCCGGCATCGATTCCGCCGGCGCCGCACGGCGCAATCCTGCCCGGATTCGCGCCATCAGCTCCTCGGAGCCAAACGGTTTTGTAACGTAATCGTCGGCTCCGGCGTCGAGCGCCTGCACCTTGTCTTTTTCCGTGCCGCGCACCGTGAGCATGATGATGGGAATATCACTGGATGCGCGAATTTCGCGGCAGGTCTCGAGGCCTGAAATCCCCGGCATGTTGACGTCCAGCAGAATCAGGTCGGGGCGCTCGCTGCGGATCTGCTCGAGCGCTTCGTCGCCTGTGCGCGCTTCGGCGACGGTGTAGCCCTGCGAAGTCAAGGTGGTGCGCAGCACGCGGCGGATCTGCGGCTCGTCGTCAACAATAAGAATCTTGGCGGAGATCATGGGTGCGAGGCCGCCGGCAACGGACGCCCGCGATCGATCGGCAACGTGAACGAGAAGACCGAACCGTGCCCGCGCTGACTGGTCAGGCTTATGGTGCCGCCGTGTGCTTCGACGATCGCCTTGGCGATCGGCAAGCCCATGCCGGTACCCTCCACACTATATCGCTGATCCTTGCCCCGGTAGAATTTTTCGAAGACCAGTGCGCGCTCCGGATCGTCGATTCCGCTGCCCCGGTCGGCAACGCTGGTAACCACACACTCACCGCTGGCTTCAGCCGTGATCGTGATCGGCTGGTCCGGTGGCGAATACTGGTTGGCGTTTTCGATCAGATGCACCAGCACCTCGCCTGCACGCGCCACGTCCACGCGAACCCGCGGCAGCCCGCCGGTTACGTTCACGCGAACCTCGCGAGTGCCAAGCGACGGCCGGCAGCGCTCCAGGGCGGCCGTGATCACATGGTCGATCGGATGAGGTTCGACGTTCAGTTCCACTTCTCCCGCGTCGAGGCGGGCCATCTCCCCCGCTTCACCGACCAGACGATTCAGGCGATCACTTTCTTCGTTGATGATCGTTAACAGCTCCTGCCGCTGCCCGGCAGCCAGGTTGGGGTTTGAGATCAAATTCGTTACCGAGGCTTTGATCGAGGTCAGCGGTGTGCGCAGCGCATGCGTGACCGCGTCGAGCAGCGCAGTCCGAAGCTTTTCCGCTTCGCGGGCGGCTTCGGTCTGTCCTACTTGCTCGACTGCGCGGGCGTGCTCCATGGCGACGGCGATCAGCGTAGCGATGGCTTCCAGCGTTTGCCGTGAAAGCACCGTGCCGGAAATTCCCAGGCTGCCAACCGGGTGCAGGCCCATCCGCACGGGCAGGAAGCAAACACTGTTGGCGGTGTCGATTACCGGCTCGTCTCTTGCCAGAATGGATTTCAGGCTTTCGGTATCGAGCTGTGGCACCACCGGGCCGGAGCGATAGACTTTTTGCTTGTCGGCCAGAAACAGAGCGGTTGCGCCGACTTCAAAGGCCCTCACGATCTGGCCGGGAATCCGGTTTACCAGTTCCATAACGTTGCGGGATTCAAGCAGGCCTTGGCTGAACGCATACAACTTTTCGACGTCGTGCTGGCGAGCGGAGGCGTCGGCGGCCTTCTGGCGCGCACGAGTGGAAAGGTGGCTCGAGATTACCGCGACGACCAGGAAGGCCAGCAGCGCCACCCAATTTTCGGGATCGGCAACCCGGAATGTCCCGGTGGGCGGCAGGAAGAAATAGTTGAACGCCAGCATGGCCGCTACAGACATCGCCACTGCGACGGCCATGCCCCAAAATGTCGAAACGGCTAAAATAGCGAGCAGAAACGTAAGCGCGACAGTAGTGGCATTGACGGGAAGCGCCTTGTGGTACAAAAGTGCGATCCCAAGAACGATGGCGAACGCGGCCAGAAATTGGAGGAGGCGAATCAGAATGCGTAGGCGCACTGCGTCATTCTATCGTAGCTTTCCAAGGGCCGGTAAAAGAGAATACACCCGTGGCGAAGACCCCTGAAGAGTGGCTGGCAGTCACCACGCCCCCCGAAAAAACCAAGGGGGTGCTGAAACTATTTCTCGGCTACGCGCCGGGAGTCGGCAAGACCTACAGCATGCTGACCGAGGCGATCCGCCGCCACAGTCGAGGCGAGGACGTTGTGATCGGCGTGGTCGAGACGCACGGCCGCAAAGGCATCGCCGAGCTCGTGCCTCAGCTGGAAACTGTCCCTCGGAGGAAAATCGAATACAAGGGGACGCTGTTTGAGGAAATGGACGTTGATGCGATCATCGCGCGGCGCCCGCAGGTGGCGCTGGTGGACGAACTGGCGCACACCAATATCCCCGGCAGCAAGCGCCGGAAACGCTATGAAGACGTAATTGAGATTCTCGGCGCGAAAATCGACGTTCTTTCCACCGTAAATATCCAGCATGTTGAAAGCATCGCGCCCACCGTGAACTCGATCACCGGCATCGTCGTGCGCGAAACCGTGCCGGACTGGGTCCTGCAGCTCTCGGATGAGACCGTGATGGTGGACCTGACGCCTGAAGCGCTTCACAACCGCATGAAGCGCGGTGACGTTTACAACCAGAACAAAGTCGAGCAATCGCTGAAGAATTTCTTCCGGCGAGGGAACCTGATTGCGCTGCGCGAGCTGGCCCTGCGCCAGGTCGCCGAACAGGTGGATCGCAGCCTTTCGTCCTACATGGACGAAAAGGAAATCCAGGAAAACTGGGCGGTCCGCGAGCGCATCGCCGTATGCATCAGCGCCAATCCGCGGGCGCAATACCTGCTCGCGCGGGCGGCCCGCATGGCGAGGCGCATGGATGCGGAGCTGTATGCCGTGCACGTGGATCTCGGCAACGGCACCGACACACGGGACGAGAAATCGCTCGCAGCCAACCTGCAATTCGCAGAGAGTCTGGGCGCGAAAGCGGTGCGCCTAAAAGGCACGAGCGTTCCAGACGCCGCCGCACACTTCGTGCGCGAAAAACACGTCACACAGATGATTTTCGGAAGAACAGCCACCGAGGGCTGGCAGAAACTACTTTACATGAACGCCATCAGCCGCTTCCTGCGCGACGCCCCCGCCGTGGATGTCCATATCGTCACTCAGGAGCCAGATTGACCATCCTGCCGGCTGGTCTGAGGGCGTGGCGGTTCTTCAGGAGCCGCGTGCTCGTTCTATGATTCCGGGCCAATTTGCTCGGGTTCATCAGCCGGCACGTCGAAGCGCACCAGGTCCGACTGAAATCCTCTGGTTTTCACCGCGCCGTAAATGATCCCCACCAGGATCCATGCGCCGCCCCCGATCTTCGCGGGCCGGCTCAGGTTCAGCCAAATAAAGAAGCAGATGGAAAACCCGAGAAGCGGAAATACGAGATTCGTCCAGCGCTTTTCGGCTGCGCGCACGAAATACCGGACGAACGCCGCAGCATTGACTCCCATGAAGGCGATAAACGCGCCGAAATTGAGCAGTTCAACTCCCCTCTCGTAGCTGAGCAAAAACGCCCCGGCGAGTGCGATCGCTCCAATCAGCAGGACGTTGTTCATCGGGATCCGGCGCTTGGGCTCAATCGCCCCGAAAAACCCCCGGGGCAGCGCGTCGCTGCGTCCCATGCCATACAGGAGGCGGGCCGCAGCCAACTGCGCGCCCATTCCCGACCCGACATTGGCGACCAGAATCGTGAAGTTCAGAAGATGGAACAGGAAGAATCCCCCGACCTGTCGCGCCACCAGCGGGAATGCCGATTCCACCATGTCCTGCGGAAACGGTTTCCCTCCCCAAACGAGCTGCGCCGCATAGACTTCGAGCGAGGACAGCACTCCGGTAATCACGCATACCAGCACCGTCGCCAGCAGAATGTTTCGGCGGGGATTCTCGGCTTCCTCCGAAAGCGTCGAGATGCCGTCGAAACCAATATAGGTGAGTACGGCGATGGAAGTGCCGCGGAAAACACCCGTAAAGCTGAATGTTCGCGGGTCGTAGAAGGGGTGCGTAAAGAACTCAGCCCCGTAGGAGTGCAGACCCCACAGCGAACGAATCACGAACGCGAAAAAAATCACCACGACGATCATCATTCCCGCCGCAAGCGATTCATTGATCCGCGCAGAAGTCTGGATGGCGCGCAGGTTGAGAGCCGTGAAAAGCCCGGCAAAGGCGATGGCTAGCGCCGCATAGGGGACGCCGGGCAAAATGTTTCGCGCGAGCTCGCTGCAAATCACCGTGCAGATCAACGGGTTCAGGATGTAGTCCATCACCATCGCCCATCCGGTCACATAGCCGAGCGCCGGATGAATTTCCCGGCCCACGTAGGTGTAGGCCGACCCGGCGCTAGGATACGCACGGGCCATTTTTCCGTAGCTGATGGCAGTGAAAAGCATGGCGACCATGGCGATCAGGATGGTAGTCACCACGTGGCCGCGCGCTTCATTGTTGATCACGCCGTAAATGCCCATGGGCGCAATCGGCTGGATGATCACAATACCGATGATGATCAGGTTCCACAGGCTCAGAGCACGCTTGAGGCGAACAAGAGAAGAGGTGGATTGTGATTCGTTCGAAGCGGACATCAGTGCACGGTGCCCGCGCTAATGACGATTGGTTCCTTGCCGCTCAGTAGCCCCGACACCGTTTCGATGTTCCAACCAGTCACGCGCAATTCCGTTTCGCCGTTCAAGGCGTTAAGGGAAAGAAACTGCGCCGTGACCTCGCGGGACTCCCCCGGCATCAGCGAGATGTAATTGTCGCTCCAGAGCACTGGCAGAACGTCTGCGCCTTCATTCTTGCGCCGGATGCCAAGGTGAATCTGAAGGGCGAGATGGTCGCTTCGGTTCTGGACAATCGTTTTGACCAGCGGACCCTCGACGCCCGACACTACGCCAGCTGCGACACTAATCTTGCCGGCGCTCGGCAGAGACTGAAGCGCGGTCAGATCTTCGTAGGATTTCACCGGCGTAAACGCGTCGTTGTCTTCGGCAGACCAGTCGTAGAGATTTTTCTTCGCCGAAAGCCAGTAGAAATTCGTGCTCAGCATTTTGCCGGAACTGTCTTTCAGCACGAGGTCGACGAAATAGACCGGCGACGGAGGATCGAAGACTCTGTCGGGAAACGCGCCGGCTTTCACGACGCCGTCGGCGGGGACATCCACCGGGACGGTCACGGAGAATCTTTCGTGCAGGCTTGAGTCGAAGAGTTTTGCGGTCACGGTGAGGTTCGATTCGGCCTGGTACGTGCTGTTCACCACGGCGACACTGCGGTCGTCGTAGGAGTACATCGCATGCAGCGGCTCGCAGGCTTTTTTCGCGCCGAAATATCCGCCGGCGGGCTGAAGGTAGTAGTCGTAGAGATGCCAGATCAGCGAAGGCCACGCGTTATTTAGCATCCACTGGATCACGCCGGTCGAGCCGTACTTGTTGCGCGAATAAGCCTCGAACATGGCGCGCTCGGAATCGTAGGCCATCGCTTGCGACTTGCGCTGGTAATCGGCGATGTCGGCAGGCGCGCCATACATCGCGTTCATCGCACCCTCGAAGTGGCGAAGATTCTGGAATCGCTCCGAGCCCGAGTGATAATTCCAGATGGGATCGTCGGGGACGATGTGATCGATGGGTAGCATTTTTGCGAGGCTCGAATACGGCGGGATTGCCGCGCCGGTGCCGATTTCAGCAGCAAAACCATATGCTCCGCCGAACTTCGAAGTGTCGGCGAGCCAGTAATCCGGCGGCGTGTAGTCGTAGGGGCCGCGCATCTTCACGCCCGACGGTCCGGTGATGGGCGTGGTGCTCTCCGATGCGGAAGACACAGTCGGATTCGGCCAGTCGAGTTCCTTTAGGATGTTGAGGTAGGCGCGCTCGACGGCCGCTGGCGGAGGCTGATCGCTGCCATTGAGCCATGCGAGCATGCTGGGATGGCTGCGGAGCCTTGCGATCTGCGACCGCAGCGATGAGGTGGCGATGTCGAGATCGGCGGGCTTCCAACTCGACCACTGCATCCAGTAGTCGCAGCATCCCCATCCGGCGAGGACCAGGATGCCCTGCTGGTCGGCGAGATCAAAAAATGCGTCCGATTCCATCTGGCCTTCGAGTCGAATCGTGTTGAGGTTCAAATCGCGCACGTATCGGAATTCCGTCTTCAGTCGTTCGGGGGATTGGCGCAGGAGCATATCCGGCGCCCACCCGCCGCCGCGGATCAGGATGCGCTTTCCGTTGACGCGAAACAGAAGATGGCCATGCGGGTCAACCTCGGAGGTAACTTCGCGGATGCCGTAGCGAATGGAAGCCGAATCGGACGCCCGATCGCCCAGCAAGAAACGCAGCGACAAGTTATGCAACGCCGGCGCACCCATTTGGTGAGGCCACCACAATTCTGGGCTCTGGATGCGAAGGCCGGAAAATGAATCAGGAGCAAAGCGGATCGTGCGGGACTCGCCCGCGCGGAGCGTAACATCCTGCCGAATCTGGTGGCCTTCGAGCTCGGCCTCGAAAGTGCCGGTCTCTGGCGTCCCGCCGGCATTGCGCAGTTCGGCCTCGACGGTCAGGTCGGCTTCGCTCAGCGACGCCGTCGGAAAATGTGTCGTGACCGCGGGATAGCGAATTTCCACCGGACCGGTCGAGCGCAGTGAGACTTCGCGCCAGAGCCCCATGTCCTTGTCAGGCGGCGTGGGATTCCAATCAACCCAATTCACACCCAGGTCTTTCTCCGTTTGCGCGATGGTTTCGACGGCCAGCACATTCGGCCGGTCGCGCGCCAGCAGCGCCGTAACGTCGAACTCGAACGTGCGATAGGCTCCCGCGACGTCGCGTTCTCCGGCGATCTGGCGGCCGTTGAGCCAGATGTTCGCTCGATTATTGATCCCGCCGAAATTCAGCCAGACGTGCTGGCCGTCGAAACCGTCCGGCGCGTGGAATTCGGTGCGGTACCACCAAGCGCAGCGGAACGGGCTGTCCTTTGGCATGGGACGCACCGAAAACATCCTGCCGATGGGATAGGTTGTTCCCGGAATCGAGCGCAAGTTTTCGCCGAAATAGGGATCCGGAAACGTGTTGTCCGCCACGAGCGCGGCGACGACAGTCGAGGGCACACTCGTTGCATGCCAGCCATCGGTAGGGAAGCCGGGGACCGAAATCTGAGCGCCCTTTGCTCCCACCTTGCAAGTCGACTGAACCATCCAGCTGTCGCGGAGCAGGATGCGTTCATTCGCCGCGTCATGGGAGTCGGCAAGAGTCCGCGAAGCGGGAGCGAGCATCGCCAGAACGAATCCCAGCGCGGCGAAAAGCAGGGCGGCGAATTTCGGAGCAGCAGTCATCGCGCACCGAAAAATTCGGCGCACGAGCATCCTACATCGAAGGGCTATAGCGGGGGAATCTGCGAGACGTTCCAGCCGCCGCCAAGCGCCTTAACCAGAAGAACGCTTGCGGCCATGCGGCGCGTGAGAACATCCACGGCGGCGCGTTCGTTGCCGAGCGCAGCACTCTGCGCAGTGGTCACCTCGAGATAATTCGCGACCCCGCCTTTGTAGCGGCTGTTGGAAAGGTCAAGCGAGTGCTCGGCGGCCGCTACGGCGGCGTCTTGTATCTTCGCTTCGTTCTCAAGGACACGCAGGGCCGACAGGTTGTCCTCGACCTCCTGAAACGCCGTCAGCGTGGTCTGCCGGTAGGTATCCACCGATTTGTCGTAGCTGGCGCGCGCCTCTTCGGTGACGCCGCGGCGCAAGCCGCCATCGAAGATCGTTTCGGCAGCTGAGCCGGCCAGAGACCAGAAACCGCTCGGTCCATCGAGGAGATTGCTGAGCTTGGAGCTGTCCCATCCTCCGCCGCCGGTGAGCGCGAAAATCGGAAAATAGGCGGCGCGGGCGACGCCGATCTGCGCGTTCGCTTCCTGGACTCGTCGCTCGGCCGCGGCAATGTCCGGCCTACGCTCGAGCAGCCCGGAAGGCAAGCCAGGCGGGACCGCAGGTGGCGGAGTCGAAAGCGGCAAAGGCTGCTGGCTGAACTGGTAAGGCGGCTTGCCGATCAGGACGGCGATGGCATGCTCAAACGCGGTGCGATCGACCGCCACATCGGCGGCCTGCGCGCGCGTTGTTTCCAGCTGGGTTTGCGCCTGTGCCACATCCACCCCGGATGCGACGCCGCCCTTGTAGCGGCTGTCGGTCAACTCCAGTGCGCGCTCGTAGGAGGTGACGGTTGAATCCAGGAGCTGTTGTTGCGAATCGAGTCCGCGTAATTGGAAGTAATCCAGAGCCAGCTCCGCGTGGAGACTCAATTCCGTATTCGCAAGATCGGCCGCGGTGGCCTGAGCTTCCGAGCGGGCAGCTTCGACGGTACGGCGAACGCGGCCCCAAACGTCCGGCTCCCAGGAGGCATCAATCGGCGGCAGCTGATAATCGGAGTAGGTTACCGGTGAGGTGGTCCCGAAAAGCGCCTTGTTCTGCGATTCACGCGTGCCGGCTACGGCAGGGTTTGCGGTGACAGTGGGGAAATATGCCGCCCGAACGGTGCGGATCGCGGCGCGCGCTTCCAGGAACTGCGCCTGAGCCGCCTTCAGCGTCTCATTGGAGACGCTGACCTGCTCCTCGAGCGCATTGAGCTGCGGGTCGCCGTAAACTTCCCACCACTTTCCCTTGGCGATTGCGTCGCTCGGCTGCGCGGACTTCCAGGTGCCCGCTTCCTTGTAATCGCCCGGAACGTCGGCTGTCGGCCGGACGTATTTCGGTCCGACCGTGCATCCGCCGAGCAGAAGTACGCCGATGCCCAGCACTTCCGCCCGGCGGCTGCGCCAGCCTTTCGACGCCGTCCGAAAACAGCCTGGTGCGATGGACCTATTTCTTCGCGTAGGTGACTTTCCAAATCGAGTTCGTGCCATCATCCGTCACGATCAACGAGCCGTCGTTTGCGACCGTAACCCCCACCGGGCGCCCCCAACAATCTCCCGAGGAGGTCACGAACCCGGTGAGGAAGTCCTGATATTGACCGGTGGCGTGACCGTTCTTCATCGGGGCCATGATCACTTCGTATCCGGTGCGCACCGAGCGGTTCCATGATCCATGCTCGGCGCCAAACAGCTGACCCTTGAATTGTTTCGGGAACTGCTTGCCTTCGTAGAAGGTGATGTTCAGTGAAGCGTCATGGGGCTCCATCAACACGTCGGGCACGATCGCTTTGTCCTTCAACTCGGGATGTTTTCCCGGGAAGCGCGGGTCAGGATGGCCGCCGGTGTAATACCAGGGCCAGCCGTAGAAACCCCCGGCCTGCACGTGCGTGATGTAGTCGGGCGGGATATTGTCGCCGAGTTCGTCGCGCTCGTTCACCGAGGTCCAGAGTTCGCCGGTGGTGGGATTCACGGTGACGCCGGAGCCATTGCGAATGCCGGTGGCGTAGACGTCAAGATTTTTGCCGTCGGGATCGGCTACGAGTATGTCGGCGCGGTGAAACTCGCTCTTGTCTGTATCGATGTCGGTGACATTGGTGTGCGAGCCGACGGCGATGAACATTTTCTTGCCGTCAAGTGAGAACGCAACACCGCGCGAGAAATGATTCGGGCCGGCGGGCAGATCGGGCACGACCGTTTCCGGATCGCCGGTCGCCTTCATGTCGCCGGTCGCATAGGGAAACCGGAGGATCGCATTCGTATCGCCCACATACAGGTACTTCGGATTCGGACCCGGGGGATAAAAGGCGAGCCCGAACGGAAGATTGAGCTTTGAAGCAAAAACCTGCATCTGACCCATTTTCCCGTCGGGGCCGGTACGGAACACAAGGACTTCACCCTGATTTTGCGCGGCGACAAAGAAATCGCCATTGGGGGCGGTGATGATGGTTCGCGGAGAGACGGGCTTGCCGTCGTCGCCTTTCAGGCTTTCGGCGTAGAGATCCACTTTGAATCCGGCGGGGGCCTGCGGCCACGCGTCACCGCGCGGTACGGGGCGCGAGAAAACGGCCGAGGATTTCGTCGCATAAGGATCCGGCAGATCGTTTGCCGTTATGTGATGCACGTTGCCCGGCGCTTCGCCCTTGAAATCGGTAAACACGCCCGGAGTGCCGGGCTTGGCATTCGGGTCGACGGGATGGCTCGGTGGTGGCGTGAAGCCCTGCGGGGCGGCGTTCGGCCTCGGGCTGGCTGCCGGGCTGTCCTGCGCGCCTGCATATTCAGTGCGGGAAACGACGAAAAGAACCAGCACCAGACCCAGCGCGATCGCCGCGCCTTGATAGAAACGCTTCATTCCGATTCCTCCTCAGACCTGCTGTTTTCTCGACGACTTCATATCTTTGGATTTTACCGCAAAATCACTCGTGACTGCCGGACGCATCGCCGCCGTCTGCGTTCGCGCCGGTCGCCACTACGCGGACTGTTTCTCCGGAGATGAGCGAGTCAGGTGGATTCGCAATCACCAAATCATCCGCGGTCAAGCCCGAAACGACCTCGATCTCGCTGCCCATGTCGCGGCCGAGCGTGATTCTGGTGATCGCGGCCCGATTGCCATTCTGCACAGTACCGACCTGCAGGCCGTCGGAGCGAAAAATCAGCGAGCTGACGGGCAGAATCAACGCGGGGGCGCCCGAAGGGATCTTCAGGTGGACTTCGGTGTAAGCGCCGGGGAGGATTTCGCCGCGGGGATTGTCGACATCCACTTCGACAAGCAGCGTGCGCGAGGCAAGGTCAATCGCGTCCGAGGTGCGAACCAGCTTTCCCTGAAATCGGCGCCCGGGGAATTCCTGGAACGTCAGATCGGCGGCAATGCCTGGCTTCGCTGCCTGGGAATACTGCTGAGGCAAATTGATGTAGACGCGCATGGTCCGGATCGCCGCGATGTGAAACAGTTCGGTCGCCGGTCCGCCGTTGCCGGAATTGATCAGGTGCCCGACGTCGGTATTGCGCACGGTAATCACACCCTCAAATGGCGCGTATATTTTTTCGAAGGACTGCAGTTCCTCAAGCCGTTTTACGTTGTACTGCGCTGAAGACACCATGGCCTTCTTGGCTGCGAAATCGCCGTTGGCGTTGTCCACGTCTTGTTTCGAGACTGAATCAGTTTTCAGAAGATCCTGGTACCGGTTCGACGTGATTTGCGAGAGGTTGTAGTTTGCCTGGGCCGTATTCAAGTCGGCGCGCGCCTGGTCGAGCTGCTGATCCACTTCCGGCGTCTCGATGTCGGCGAGCAACTGGCCCGCCGTAACGCGAGCCCCGATGTCCACGTACCATTTCTTCAGATATCCGTTCGTGCGGGCGTAGATCGGTGAGTCCGTGAAGGCCTGAATGTTCCCCGGAAGGGTGATCTCGGAAAGCGGCGCGCCAAGCTTCGGATGAACGACTGAAACGGAGGGAACCGCCAAATCGTTCGTTTCGGTGCGAAGGGCGGCTTTGGCTCTCCACCGCGGCAAGATCCCGGCAACGACGACGGCCGCAACGATCAGGAGCGCAACGATAGCCCACAGCCCGCCGCGCTTCTTTCCTGGCTGCCCCGCAGTTGGTCCCGCCTGTTTGCCGTCCATCACGCTTTCCTCTTCTTTATATTGGTCGTTAATATCTTAGACGATTTTCGGCCAGCGTTCGTTTCACGCTGAGGCACCTGCCGAGGTGTCTTTTCGGTGCCAGCCGTGCACGATGGCGAATACCACCGGCACAAAGAACAGCGTCGCTCCGGTGGCAAACAGCAACCCGCCGATCACGGCACGGCCCAGTGGCGCGTTTTGTTCGCCTCCTTCCCCCAGTCCGAGGGACATCGGAAGCATGCCGATGATCATGGCCAGCGCCGTCATCAAGACGGGGCGGAAACGCGTGTAGCCCGCATCGAGGGCTGCCTCTGCGGGCGTTTTCCCAGCCTGCAGCTTTTCCTTCGAAAAGCTGATCAAAAGAATGCTGTTCGCTGTCGCCACACCCATGCACATAATCGCGCCTGTCAAAGCCGGCACGCTGATCGTGGTTCGGGTAATGAACAGGAACCAAACGATTCCGGCCAACGCCGCCGGCAGGGCCATCAAAATAATAAACGGATCGAGCCACGACTGAAAATTCACAACGATCAATAAATAGACGAGAATGATCGAAAATACGAGCCCGGTAAGCAGGCCGACGAAGGAGGAGCGCATGGTTTCGATCTGGCCCCGGACCAGGATTTGCGATCCTGCGGGCAGATCCTTCTTGCTCTGGTCAACGATGGAGTTCAGGTCTCCTGCGACCCCTCCGAGATCACGGCGGTCTACTGCACCGAAGATGTCGATCGCCGATTGGATGTCGTAGTGCGTCACCACGCCCATCTCGGCGCCTCGAGTGAAGGACGCGAGATTTCCAAGAATTTGAGGTGTGGCGGTGCCGTCGCTGGCATTCGCGACCGGAATGTTCTGAAGATCCTGCAACGAGTTCACAAGATACTGAGGTGTTTGTGTTGTGATGCTGTAGCTCACCCCAGTGCGAGGGTCAAGCCAGAACGCCGGAGCGGTCTGGAAGCTTCCGCTAAGCGCAATTAGGAGGTTCTGCGCCACGTCGCGCTGGGTATAGCCCACCTCGCCTGCCCGGGTGCGGTCTACGTCCAGGTGCAGCTTGGGATAGTTGAAGGGCTGTTGAATTCGCAAATCGACCATGCCCGGAATGAATTTCAGCCGATTCATCAGGTTTTCGGCGAAGTTGCGGTTGCCATTCAAGTCACGACCGACGATCTTGACGTCGATCGGTGCCGGAAGGCCGAAATTCAGGATTTGCGTCACGATGTCAACCGGCAACTCGTAGAAAGTGACGCCGGGAAAATCGCGCCCCAGGTTCTTCCGGAGGGCCCGGACGTACCCTGCGGTCGGGTGATGCGAGTGTGCCAGCACGACCTGAATATCGGCATCCCCTGGACCGATCGGAGCCGAGGTGCTGTAGGACAGGTTTAGGTTGCTGTAGGGAAGCCCGATGTTGTCCAGAACCGCGTTGAATTCACTGGAAGGAATCTCTTTCCGGATCTCCGTCTCGACGCGATCGCACAATGCGGCCGTGTCCTCGATCCTGGTTCCGGTCGGCGCGCGAAGATGCAGAATGAATTCGCCGCTGTCAACACTCGGGAAAAAATCCTGGCCCACAAGCGGAATCAGCACAAACGAGAGCACGCAGAAGGCGAGAAAACAGACGACGAAAAGCTTGCTGTGGCGAACTGCTGCTTCCAGCAGGCGATGGTAACGATCCCGGAAGTGCTCGAAGCCGACCTCGAACTTCGCCTGCATGCGCACCAGCGGGTTTCGCGAACGTTCTGTTCGTTCCCGGCGCTCCTCCTCGTTCTGCTCGACCAGCAGGTACCGGGCCATCGTGGGGACCAGCGTGCGGGAGAGCAGATAGGACGCGAGCATCGCGAACACGACGGCTTCCGCGAGAGGCACGAACAGATAGCGGGCGACGCCAGAGAGCAGAAACATCGGAACGAAGACAATGCAAATCGAAAGTGTGGAAACCAGCGCAGGCACGGCGATCTGGGAGGCGCCATCCAGAATAGCCTGGATGATTTCCTTCCCCTGGTCGAGGTTCCGGTTGATGTTCTCCACCTCCACGGTGGCGTCGTCGACCAGAATGCCCACGGCAAGAGCCAGCCCGCCGAGCGTCATAATGTTAATCGTCTCGCCGAGTGCGCTCAATACGACCAGCGAACTCAGCACCGAAAGCGGAATCGACACGACAATGATCAGCGTGCTTCGCCAGCTGCCCAGAAACACAAGGATCATGAACCCGGTCAGGCACGCGGCAATCGCTCCCTCGCGCACGACTCCAGTGATCGAAGCCTTTACGAAAAGCGACTGGTCCGACAGGGGGTGCATGTCCACGTGCAAGGGCAGCGAGGCTTCGACCGCCGGCAGCATCTTGTGGACTCCTGCGATGACATCAAGCGTGGACGCGTCACCCAGCTTGAGAATCGACATCAGGGCCGAACGCTGGCCGTTGACGCGGACAATATTGGTCTGCGGCGTAAAGCCGTCCCTGACAAATCCCACATCACGAATGTAAACCGTCGACCCATTCACGTTCTTTATCGGCAGATCGTTCATTTCATTGACGGTTTGGGGCGAGCCGTTCATGTCCACCTGATATTCAAATGAGCCGATCTTGGCCGTTCCGGCGGGCAGAATCAGGTTTTGCGCATTGATGGTATTCACGATGTCCAGGGGCGAGAGCCCCTTGGACTGCAGCGCGGTGGTGTTGAGGTCCACCATCACCGTACGCTGCTTGCCGCCGTATGGATAGGGGATCACAACACCGGGAACCGTAATCAGAGCGGTGCGGATGAAATTCTGGCCCATGTCTGCCAATTGCTGTTCGTTCAAGCCAGGAGCGGAGAGACCCAGTTGGAGGATCGGCACCGACGAGGCGCTGTACTCGACGATGAACGGCGGCGTGATTCCAGGCGGCAGGTTCCGAACCGTGCTTTGGCTGATCGCCGTCACCTGGGCGATCGCGAACCCCATGTCGGTATGCGGCTGAAAAAAAACCTTGACCAGACCGACGCCCGCTAATGACTGCGATTCAATATGCTCGATGTTGTTGACGGTCGTCGTCAGGGAGCGCTCGAAGTTGAATACGACCCGGTTGGACATCTCATCCGGGGACAGCCCCGTATATTGCCAAACGACGGTGATCACCGGGATGTCGATATTCGGGAAGATATCCACGGGGGTGCGCACAATCGAAACCACGCCCAGGATCAGAATTAGAATCGAGGCAACAATAAAGGTATAAGGACGGCGTAACGCCAGTCGGACAATCCACATCTGTTCAGCGCTCCAGAGGTTCGTCTATTAAGACGCGTAGACCGCCCACCCGGATTCCTCGAAATTTTGCTTGGTTCCATTATCGCATGCGGGATTCGAAATCGAAATCCTGGTGGGTGAGTACACACACTTGACGAACCCCTTGGCAGAAGCCAGAATATCTGTGGAAAGAACGGCCCCCTGTCGGAGGGAAAATCTGATGGCGGTGACCACGCTGAACATTCTTCTCCTCATTCTTCTTGTTTTGGCTGCGATCCTTTGCATTTTCGGCCCGGTGACCGCCTTGGGAGTGATGTTCTGGCACTGGCACAAGGAATTGAAGGAAACCTCCCGTTTGCGCGTAGCCAGAACGACGCAAATCAAGTAACAGCAGTCAGCTCGAGACCCTCTGGATTAAAGCAGCCGCGACGCCCCCGAGCCAACCCCAGCTACTTCTGGGGGATATATTTCTGTGTTGAGGTGAGACCTTCTTGCGCAGCTTCCATTTGGCGGACCGTCGGCGCCAGATTGTGTTTCTCGAAGCACCGCGCAATCGCTTTCCCGATTTCTTCGTACCGGCCGGTCGCCAGCGCGACCGCACTGGGCCCGGCTCCGCTCAACGCAATTCCCAGCAGACCGGGCATGCGCGGCAGCGCGAGCGCTTCGGCCAACCCGGGAATAAGCGCCTGGCGCGCAGTCTGGTGCAACCGGTCCTGCATCGCGTCCCACAGGAGCTCATAGCGACGCTCTTCGAGCGCGGCAACAAACAGCGCCGACCTCTGCAAGTTGAACACCGCGTCTGCCCTGGGGATGCTGGCAGGCAGCACCGCGCGCGATTTCTTCGTTTCCAGCTTCACGCTCGGCGTGACGACGATCAGGCGAATCACCTTTGGCCACTGTTTACGCACCGCCGCAACGGTCCCGTCCGGCCGGCTGAACGTCACCACCAACCCGCCCAGCAGCGCAGCGGCGACATTGTCGGGGTGGCCCTCCATCTCGGTTGCGTAACGCAACGTCGCGTCCTTGGCGATGGCGCGGCCGGAGACCGCAAAACCCAGGGCAATTCCCGCCACGGTCGCCGCGGCGCTGCTACCGAGGCCTCCGGCCACGGGAATTTCGTTTTGCACGGCCAGCCGCACGCGCGGCAACACGAACCCTTCGCGCTCCGCGGTATGGCGCATTGCACGGAAAATCAGATTTTCATCGGGATCGCTGGGGAGTTCCGAGGTGCCGTGCACGCCGCGACTTCGCGCCAAGGCTCGCCCTTCGGGCTTTGCAAGCACCGTGGCCCGCACGCTCAGATACATCTCAAGGGCGAGGCCCAGGCAGTCAAATCCCGCGCCCATGTTCGCCGTGGAAGCCGGGACGCGCACTTCAAACGAACTTTGCCGGGACGCAGTCATGGGATCGCGGTGAATCGTACAGTCGCTATCGTCGTCGCTCCAGAGTCGCCAGAATCGCGGCCTTATTTGCGGCGACACGCTCGGGAGAATTCTGAAATGCCCCGTGAACCGGCTGCGCTCGGGCGGAGCCAGCCTTCGCACCGGAATCAAGTGACAGCGTTCCGCGATGATATGCACTCACGTAGTCCGGATCCTTCAGCATGTGGCCGGTCAGCACGGCGATCACGTTCTCGTCGGCCCGAATGTGTCCGGCGGCGACCAGTTTCTTGATTCCCGCAACCGTGGTGGCCGATCCCGGCTCGCAACCGATTCCGTCGCGTCCGATCGTGGCTTTCGCGTCGGCGATTTCCTGTTCGCTCACGGAGATAATTCTTCCGCCCGAGCGCAGGACCGCTCGCAGAGCCTTTTTCCACGACACGGGCGCTCCGATTTTTATCGCCGTAGCCAGCGTGCGCGGATTTTCGACCGGAGCCATGGTCTCGGGCAGATTTGCGCCCCTGCCAGCCACCTCCGGGTTGAGCGTTGCGAACAATCGCGCCACTGGCGCCGCGCCCTCGGCCTGAATCACGCTGAGTTTCGGCAGGCGTTCAATCATGCCGAGATCGAGCAGCTCCTGAAAGCCCTTGCCGAGCGCCGTGCTGTTCCCCATGTTTCCGCCGGGCACGACCACGTGGTCTGGAACCTGCCACAGACACTGCTCCATCATCTCGAAGGCCACCGTCTTCTGTCCCTCGATTCGGAACGGATTAATCGAGTTCGCCACGTAAATCGAGGGGTCATCGCCCAGTTCCTGAATCAGGCGCATGCAGTCGTCGAAGTTGCCGTCGATTTCGCAGACCAGCGCGCCGTAATCTAGGCTCTGCGCGAGCTTTCCCGCCGAAATCTGTCCGCGCGGCAACAGCACCGCGGACTGCAATCCGGCCCGGCCTGCGTACGCCGCCAGACTCGCCGAAGTGTTTCCGGTGCTTGCGCAGACCGCCGTGCGTGCGCCGAGGACCACGGCCTGCGTGATTGCGGTCGTCATACCCGTGTCCTTGAACGAGCCGGTCGGGTTGCATCCCTGATGCTTCAGGCGCAAGTCGTCCAGGCGGCAATAATTCGCCGAACGTGGTCCGTGATAGAGCGGAGTATTGCCTTCGAACAGGGTCACAAACGGGATGGGTTCATCGAACGGCAGCATCTCTCGATAGCGCCAGACCCCGCTCACATCACGCGGATCGCGCGAAGCAGCTCGAGCCTCCCAGCTGTTGCGCAGCGCGGCCGGATCTCGGAAGGCATCGAGGTCACAGTCAATCTCGAGTGTGCCGCCGCATTTCCGACAGACGTAGATCCGCTCCCGAAGGCCGTAGGACGCGCCGCACGCGGAGTCAATGCAGCGCTGCACGGCCCTTTCGACTGCCCGGTCGGCCGGCCTTACGGATTCGTCCGTCATTTCAGGAGCCTTTGCCCTTTGATCCCGCCAGACCGAACTCACGGTGCGTCGCCGCGAGCGCCACTTTGATTTCCTTCTCGAATACCACAAACGAAATGTTTGTTTCCGACGATCCCTGCGCGATCGCGATGATGTTCACGTTCTCGCGTCCCAGTGCGTTGAACGTCCGTCCGGCGACGCCTGGAGTGCCGCGCATGTTTTCGCCGACCACGGCCACAATCGCGATGGTTGCATCCACCGTAATGTGCTCCACCTTCTCGTGCGCCACATCCTGCGCGAACTCCTTGCGCAACGCGTCGACGGTGCGCTTGGCGTCGGCAGCGGCGACGATGAAGCAGATGTCGTTCTGCGACGATGACTGCGAGATCAGCAGGATGCTCGCGCGCACTTCCGCTGTCGTGGAAAACGTGCGGCCTACCACATCGGTGAGACCCACGATTCCCGGGCCGCCGATCGTAATCAGCGCAACGTCGCGAATCGCGGTAAGCGCTTTCACGCCCCCGCCATTGGTGCGTCCTTTGGGCGTGATCTTCGTACCGGGTCGCTCGGGCGTAAAGCTGTTCCGAATCCATACCGGGATGCCCGCTTGGGACACCGCGTGCAGCGTCTTTGGATGCAGCACTTTCGCCCCGAAATACGCGAGCTCGGTCGCTTCGCGATAGGATATTTCAGGGATGGTGCGCGCCTCGGGAACCAGCCGCGGGTCGGCCGTCATCACGCCATCCACATCGGTCCAAATGATCACCTCGCCCGCGCCCAGTGCCGCGCCCAGAATGGTGGCCGAGTAATCCGATCCTCCCCGCCCGAGCGTCGTCAATACGCCGTCTTGCGTCGACCCGATGAACCCGGTGATCACGGGAACTATGGACTCTGCCAGAAGCGGCCGCAAGCGCGCTTCAGAGCGCTCGCGGGTTTTGTCCATGCGGGGATCGGCACCGCCGTGGCTGGAGTCGGTCACGATCAGTTCGGTCGCTTCAACGGATTCGCTCGGCGTTCCCAGCTCCGAAAGTGCACCGGCGACCATGGGTGCAGAAAGCCGCTCGCCTAGGCTTGAAATTGCGTCGAGCGAGCGCGGAGTCAGCTCCCGCAGCATCGCGGTGCCCCGGCAAAGCCGCTCGCCTTCGTCGAAGATTTTGGCCAGGCAGGCCGCAATGCGCTTCCGCTTGGCCTCTTCGTGAATCAGTGCAGACAGGGCAGTTTCGTGTTGCAGGCGCAGCGAGGCAAAAATCACCTCCACCTGCTTGCCTTCGGCCAATGCCGAAAGGTTTGCGGCGTCAATCAGGCGGTTGGTCACGCCGCTCATCGCCGATACGACGGCGACGATCGGGCCCTCGGCGGCCGCTCCCTTCAGGATTTTAGCGACGCGCCCGATGCACGAAGCATCGCCCACAGACGTGCCGCCGAATTTCATCACCCGCAGTGGCTTTTTCATGTCTTAGGAGGATCGGGCGCAAAGCATTTCGAAGTGGCCTGATGCGAAAACAACCTGGCGTTTACGATGGCCGCGCCTTCAAAAACTATACACTATGCGGGCAAACCCGCGCGACGGCTGTTGCGCGCGAATGTTGCAGAAAACACACGGGAAGGAGCTTCAAAGGGGATGTTTTGATTACGTCGGTCCGCTGTCCTGGCCCCCGGCGAGCTGGTCAGGACAGCCCTGCTTTGGCGGGCTGCGATTAGCGCTGGGTGACCAGTGCAGTGACCAGAGCGCTGACCTGCGGTGTCCCTAGCCCCGTGACGTAGTCATACCCGGCCGAAGCAGTGCAAATGACGCCGCACGTTCCGTTGGTGCCCTGGGTAACCGCGCGGAAGTCGGCCTTCAGCCCCGTCTTGGCGAGGGTGTACAGTGCGGTGTCTGTGCTCGAAAGATTGGATTTGCGCTCGGTAGCTCGCATGGAGTTGGTAATGGCGATCAATGCGGCCCATTGCGGAGTGCCCGCGCTGGTGCCACCGACCTGAAACCATCCGGAGTAGCCGCTGACGCCTACGGAGTCGTAGACCGCGTAGCCGGTGCCGGGATTGGCGTTGTAGGAAACGTCTGGGCTGCCGCGGTAGCCGCGCGAATCATCCGGCATCCCGAACTGCGCCTGAAACGAAGGTTCACGCTCGTACACACTCAAGCCACCGCCGCTACCATTCCACGCCGTCTCGCTCTGATAGCTTCCGCTGGCGCTCAGATACAGCGACGTCCCGCCGACCCCGATTACATCAGGTGAAGCTGCCGGATATGCCACGCCGGTTCCGGCATCGCCCGAAGCCGCCACATAGGTCACGCCATTTGATACGAAATTCCTGTCCATGCTCGTCTCGCCGGAAAACTCACCCACCGTCCAGCTCATCGAGACGGCCGAGGCGCCATCGCGTACCGCGACGGTCACACCGTTGACCAGGTCGGTCAAGCTGTTGCTCGGGGTTTCCACCAGAAGGATTGTGGCTTTCGGGGCAATGGCATGCGCCCATTCCACGTCCAGAGAAATTTCCACGGCCCAGTTGGCGTTCCCCGCGGGCTGTTTTCCGTTTGAATAGACTTTGCGGAAGCAGCCGTTGCTGCTGGTGCAAGCCGGCAAACCGAACTGAGCGCTGAACACGCCGAGATCGGATGCGACATTGACATCATCGTAGGCGTCAACAATCCCAATTGTCTGCCCGGCGCCCTGGTTTGTCACTTGATCAAACCCGTAGGCATGGCGGACCTGCGAAGGACTAAATGCAGTTGTCGGTGGCGCCCCCGGAGCGCTGGTTGCCGACGTAACGTCGGGTGAATAGATCGAATAGTGAGGGCGCATGAAACTTACCGGGCTCTCGCCGCCTTCGGTGAGCCGAGGCAGGTTCGCAATCACATGTTGTGCGTGGAGCGCCTGGCTGAACAGCAGCGCGCCGGACAGAACCATCAAGCCGAGTGTGGTCTTGCGGATTCCCTCAGTACCCATTTCAATTTCCCCCGTGTGGAAGGCCCCTTGCGGTCGGGACCCGGTTCCTTGCTTCTTCCAACGGGGATCAGAGTACGGCCCGGGACGGGTATGCCCTATAGGCCAGGATTCACAAACGAATGGTACGAAAGTTCAGGCCCGCGCCTGTCCCTGGGGTCGCGGAAGTTCCATAACTGTAATGTCTACAGTCGTTTACAAGACATTCAAGGAAGGAATTGCCGCGCCAGGGCCTACCGCTTGCCGAGGCCGGTTTTGTCCGCAGCGAGCTTCCCGGTGTAAATCGCCATCCCTACGGCGGCGTCCATTCCGGCGCGCCCGAGGGCCTGGACCTCGCGCATGCTGCGAATTCCGCCTGCGGCAGTGATGGGCAGCTTGGTGACACCCCGAAGCTGCCGAAACCAGGCAAGGTCGGTGCCCTTCATCGTGCCTTCGTTGTCGACGAATGTGGAAAGGAAGCCGGAACAAAACGGTTCGAGCTCCGGAATCACATCCGCGGGCCGCAGTTTCAGGCGTTCGCGCCATCCGCGCACCACGATTCGGCCGCCTTCGGTATCCAGAGCCACGATGACTTGTTTGCGTCCGACGCGAGCGACAAGTGAACCCAGAAAATCGCGTGCGACAGCTCCTTCTTTAAAGGCGGCGCTGCCGACGATAATTTTTTCCGCGCCCCATGAAAGAATTCTCTGGGCGCGCGCGACTGTCCGTATTCCCCCGCCGACGCGCACCTTCCGGTCTCCCCTCTGGCACAGCAGTTTGATCCATCGCGCGTTCGAGCCTTTTCGCATCGCCGCGTCGAGGTCAATCACATGCAGGATCGGATACTCGCGGAACCGGTCGAGCAGGCCCAGGACATCGTCAACAGTCAGCGCCCGCCGCCTCCCGCGCACCAGCTGAACGGCCTTTCCGCCTTGAAGATCAATACAGGGAATGATCATCGCGTCACGGGTTCATGCGGATCGGCACGCCGCTTGCGGACAGAAAATTCTTCAGGGCTGCGATCGAACGCGTCTCCTGGTGGAAAATCGAAGCGGCGAGCGCGGCATCCGCCCGCCCGGCGGTGAATACGGCTAGAAAATCCTCAAACGTGCTTGCCCCGCCTGACGCGATTACGGGCACCGGCACGGTCGAGGCGATCTTCGCGGTCAGCTCGCAATCGAATCCGCTGCATGTGCCGTCGCGGTCAATCGAAGTGACCAGGATCTCTCCGGCTCCGCGCGACACTGCTTCGGCGGCCCATAGGGATGCGTCAAGCCCGGTCGCGTCCCGCCCGCCCCGCGTGTAGGCTTCCCAGGAATTGCCCTTACGCTTCACGTCGAGTGAAAGCACCACGGCCTGCGCGCCGAATTGCTGCGACAGCTCTGAAATTAATTCCGGCCGCTCGACTGCCGCCGTGTTCACCGTCACCTTGTCGGCGCCGGCGCGCAACACCGCCCGGCCATCCTCCATTTTTCGGATTCCGCCTCCCGCCGTCAGCGGAATATTCAGTTGCTGGGCCACCCTCCGAATCGTTTCCAGAAACGTCGCGCGTCCCTGGACCGATGCGCTGATGTCGAGCACCACAAGTTCATCGGCGCCTTCTCGGTTGTAGCGCGCCCCGAGCTCGGCCGGGTCGCCCATGTCGCGCAAGCCTTCGAACTCAATTCCCTTCACGACGCGGCCCGCGTCCACGTCGAGGCACGGGATGATTCGGCGGGCGAGCGTCATTGGATGGATTCCAGGAAATTGCTCAAAACCTGCGCGCCGGTCTGGCCGGATTTTTCCGGGTGGAATTGCACGCCCCGCAGGCTGCCCTGCTCAAGCACCGCCGAAAACGGGAAACCGTGATCGCAAGCCGCGACCGTCGGTTCGACCGACGCCGGCGCCGCAAACGAATGCGCGAAATAAAAATATGCGTCTTCGGGAATCCCGCGAAGCAGCACGCTCGCCTTCGTGCGACGGACCTGGTTCCAGCCGATGTGCGGAGATTTCACGTTCGTCGGCAGCGCACGAACTTGCTCAGGAAAGAATCCGAGACCTTTGTCTCCGGGCGCTTCCTCGCTGGAAGCGAACATGGCCTGGAGTCCCAGACAGATTCCCAGAATCGGCACACCTGCCTGGTAAGCGTCGCGAAGCGGCTCGGCAAGGTTCCTTGCGCGCAAGCCCGCGACGAATGCCGCAAAGTGCCCGACGCCCGGCAGCACGATAGATCGGAAG
>Ga0209624_10000355_pt1 | contig 40315 bp, 33 predicted proteins | sample JacPinW_OM2H0_O1_FD_188565 | JGI IMG/M metagenome (GOLD analysis project Ga0209624, IMG submission 188565) | Forest soil microbial communities from Algoma, Ontario, Canada - Jack Pine, Ontario site 1_JW_OM2H0_O1 (SPAdes) (version 2) | ecosystem: Environmental > Terrestrial > Soil > Boreal...
CATGGCTGGCGGGCGATTACGAGGACGTTGTACGCGCGGTGGCGCCCGCCTATGAGCGCTTGTCGCAGCGGCGCGATCCGCGGATGAAGGGGGAACTCGCCGTCTGGCTGTGGCGCGCAAATGCGCTTCGGGGCGTGCCGACCGGAATCGCGGAACCTTACGCGATGGAAATCGCGGGCAATTGGCGCGCCGCAACGGAGGCGTGGCAGGGGTTTGGCTGTCCCTACGAGCAGGCGATCGTGCTGGGCTGGTACGGAGGGGAGAGCGAGCAGCGTGAGGCACTCGCTATCTTGGCACGACTCGGAGCCGTGCCCGCCGCAGACTCGCTGCGCCGCCAGATGCGGGCCGGCGGCATCCGCGGGATCCCGCGCGGCGCGCACTCCTCGACGCAGCAGAATCCGTACGGCCTGACGCGGCGTGAGGCGCAGATCCTAACGCTGCTGCGCGAGGGCTTGCCCAACGCCGCGATTGCCAAGCGGCTTTTCCTGTCGACGCGAACCATCGACCATCACGTCTCGGCGGTCTTCGCCAAACTCGGCGCCACGTCCCGCATGCAAGCCATTGAGATCGCGCGCGGAAAGCCCGGAGCAGCGGACGGCTGAACCGGCTGCTCCGGCGGCCACTCCGGGGCTGCCCGATTACTTCGGCGATAGTGTCACCGGCACTTCCGTGATGCTGTCGACGGGCAACTTGTTGAGCTCGGCGGCCTTGCGGACTGCCGCCTCGCTGGGTCCCTCGTAAATACAAAAGGTTTTCGTCTTGTCCGCGTTGGCGTAGGACTCCACCCAGCGCACGCCCACTGAAGCGTTGTTCGCGTTGACCTTGCGCTTGGTGGCGGCGTCGAGGCCCGCCAGCGCTCCGGGAGGAAAGGTGCGCTCGACCAGATAGCGATGACTGGCAGCTTGCGCAACGAGCGCGGCCGATGTCGTGGACGGTTCCGCCGCGGACGCGGCCGCGAATACGAGAAGCAGGGCTAGAGCAAGGAGTCTTTTCATGATGGTGTCCTTAACTAGGAGTAGAAATAGGGACTGAGGACGCGCACTTCGCTGATCTTCGAGATTGGAAGCTTGTTACGGGCCGCAGCGCGACGGACGGCCTCGGGCGTTGGGCCGTCGTAAATGCAAAACGTGTGTTTACGGTCTGGCGTGACGTAGGATTCGATCCACGTCACGCCGTCTTCAGCATTGCTGTCGACGACCGTGCGACAGAGGCTCGCACCCGCCTCATTTTGTGGAATGCTTAAGCCGTCCGGGAAATTGCGTTCGATCAGGTAGCGTGGCATGGGGGTTACCTCCAGGTTCGGTCAGCGCTCTCGACCGTGGCACAATCCTCACGCTGCGCGGGCCGTAACGAATCCGCGGCGCTACCCAATTTTCGTGCGGGGACTGCCTATTTTTTGGGCTACATCGGCGCCGGCGGCTCGCCGGCCAATAGCGGCCTCTCAGTGGGCTTCCTTCAGAAGGGGTATGACGATTTCCTCCAGGCGATCGGCGGTCCAGGCAGGTTGCTTCTCCTTCCAGCCGTCGCGCGTCAGTCGTCCCAATCGATCAATCGTGAAGCTGACAGGCAGGCGCCAGATGCGCCCGTAGCCCGGTGCGCTGGAATTGCTGAGCAAACCCACCGGAAACTGCAGCCCCTGCGCGACCTGCCGCACCTCGCGCAGCGTCTCGGGCGTATCCAGACTGAACCCTAGCACCCGCAGTCCGGCGCCAGCATGCTGTGCAGCGAAACTGGACAGCAGAGGCAACTCCTCGCGGCACGGTGCGCACCAGGTTGCCCAGAAGGCCAGAACCACCACCTCCCCTAAGAGCTGCGCTGTAGAGAGTCTCTGCCCGTCCAGTGTCACCAGCGTTGCCTCCGGCGCGCGTGCGCCAAGGCGCAGGTCATTGGCGTGGGCGGGCGCTGCGCGCAACGCATCCAGCGTAATCAGAGTTGCCGCGCAGCCTTTGAGCAGCGCGCGCCGTGTGCAGTTGGTCGATTGCTGTCGGGGCTCAAAGGACATAGCTAATGCCAGCGCTTGCTGTCCAGCGCGGAAACAGCTGGTAGCCGTACAGGTTGCTGTAGATGGGCAGCTGCACGAATCCGAAGGCGTAAAGCTGCGCAGATACTCGGACAGTCAGGCCCGGGCTCAGATACGCGACGTTGCCGGCGGAGCTTTGAATGTCGGCGAGCGCCCCCTGATCAGGCGATTTATGCAGCAGGTTCACCTGCACCTGCGGCACCCATTGCGGATTAGCCTCATAACGCAGCCCAAGGCTGATCGTCGTGGAATTTCCCGGCCGGTAGTCATTGCCCGGCTGATCCAGGTGATGTTTTACGGCGGCCTGAAACTGGCCGTTGATCACCAGATCGAAATCCTGGCTGACCGGCCGATAGTAATAAGCACCGAAGATGACATCCGTGCTGCCGGTGCCCGGCTGCAGGGCGGCATCGAGCGGCGTGCCAGCAGCCGGACCGGCGTTGAAGTCGATGGCGGTGCCGTAGCGGCCGGTGGGCAGCTTGACCCCGAGCTGCAGACCCAGCGTGTGCATGGGAAGCAGCCCCTGGTAGCTGACGATGGCCCGGATGTCCCCGAGACTGGAGCTGCGCGAGGTGCTGAGCTCTGGCAAAGGCTGGCTTGAGTCAAATGTGCCGTAGGTCGAATGCGTTCGCACCACGTACGGCACGAGCAGGCTGACATTCCAGGCGGAGTTCGGGCTATAGCTCAGCCCGGCTGTGATGTACCGGTTAAGGGTCTCGTGCTCGAGCTCCTGCCCGTCCGGCACTTCTGCAATCGCGTGCGTACCACTGCGAAGCTGATCCTGCGGGATGTAGTCGTATTCAAGATTCAGGCGCCATCCGGGCATCGGGAAGTAACCCATTGCCGCATCTGAACTGAGCGAGCAACCACAAGCTGCACAACCCTGAGCAGCTCGCGACACCAGCACGGCCAGCAGAACGACGGAGACCAGACATGCCCCACGCGGCACGAGTCGGTGTACAAATTGATCCGCGCGGCTCGGCGCCATTCCAACCCGACGACGTATACACCAGCGGTGCACAGGAATCGTTTTGCGTCCCATAATGGCTGAGGGCCGCGCGTGGTAGGCATCCGCCGCGAGGGTCGCGGCGGATGCGGTCGGGCCCCGTTACGGTGAAACTCAACTCAGGGGCTGCTGAGCGCAGGTGACGTGCGTGTTCCAGTCAGCGAAGCTGCCCTGGGGGTTGTCCTCCCACGCCCAGATGTGTATCTCGTAAAACGCCGGCAGGCCGTAGCGGTTGGGCGCGGCAATGTAGTTCATCAGATTCCCTTCCAGCTCCGGCGCTCCGCCCTTCGGGTTCTGGCTCTGCCAGGTGCTCGCCAACACGATATATTCCATGCCAACGAGCCGCATCGCACCATTCGCCATCGGCTCGTAGATCAACGCGGTCGGCTGCTCCGCGTTCAGTACACCCTTGTTGAGGCGATCCAGCAGAACATAATGAATGCCCATCGCCCCTTGATCAGGGCCGCTGACGCAGGGTGTGGCAGGCACAAAGTTCTGGGCGATCGCGACATTGATGTCGCGATACTGTGCGGTTGCCTGCCGCACTTTATCAATCAAGGGTGAAGAGTCTCCCATGGCAACCAAGGGGATTCCCAGCGGTAACAAAACAAGAATCATGCGGCGCAAGAGGCTCATCGGTGTTCTCCTTCGAGTTATCGTGAGGGTTCTCGAACACTGTTGCTGGATCTGGAGCGGTTTGCCGAGAAGGCACAGCGCAATTCGCTTTGCCGTGTGCCACGCGGGACTCGCCGTCTTCCGCGCTGTGCGGGATGGCCAACCGGTGAGGTTGATCGATGATCGCGTGACACGCGGCGATGTCCTGCATGACCAGAAAGTCCAGCCGTGAGAGCGTGCGCTGTCGACAGCCGCATCGAATCGGAGGATTTGCCCAAATTACGTGAGTGCGTTGCCTATATTTTGACGGCGGGAGGGAAGCTGAAGCGACGGCGAAAACCCCGCGAGCTGTGGGCGAGCGTCCATATATCTGCTGCGCCGCAAGGGGCCCGGATTGGTGCACACAATCCGGACCCCCTTGGGTGAGGCTTGACGCCGAGCGGCGCGTCTCGCGAGCGGGGCGGGCGGCTAGCGACTCTGCGAGAGAAGATTAACCGGCAGCTGCGTTCGGTTTTTCGCGTTGTATACTGCCAGCAATGCTGGTTGGTCGACCTTAGTCACCGCGTCCGCGATCGCCTTGTCGACGCAGACGTCCATGTGCATCTTGGACTGGAGGTCTGCGTGGTCCAAATGCGGGCACACGGCTTCGGCCGCCACCCGGATACGCCCGTAGAGCGCAGCCGCGCCCTGCGGACTCGATACGTTGAGATCCCCGTATTTCACAACGACGCTAGGCGCGTCGGTGCTGTCGGCAGCCGCGCAGACCACGGTGAAACTCGAGGCAAGAGCGCCGAAAATCGCCGTCGCGATAAGGCCTCGAAGACGGGGTGAGGGGGTCATAGTGTTCATGGTCGTCTCCTGTTGATGAAGGCTGTTAGAGGGTTGCTCGATGGGTCATGGTTCGTCGCCGTGTACGTTACGGCTATGCACAGAGGCTGAGATCAGTGATAAGCCCCAAATTTCGGCCCCGCACGACCCATTTTTCGGCTGCACGCAACACCGATTGCGTGTTGGCGGACATCCTGGCGCCGGTCGACTGCAGTGTCGGATAACGGACCACTCATGCACCTTCTCGAACGCCAGGGGCAACTTGAAGAACTAAACCGGTGCCTCCAGGAGGCACGCGCGGCTTGCGGCAAGCTCGTGCTCGTCGCTGGAGGAGCCGGGCTCGGCAAGAGCTCGCTGGTGGAGCGATTCGTGTCGGAGCATCGGCGCGATGCGCGCAGCTTTTGGGGTGCGTGCGACGCGCTCTCTACGCCACGGCCACTCGCCCCGGTGCACGAAATTGCCGCACAGATCTCCGGGGTCGCGGAGCGTGTCACACACGATGACGAATCGCGTGATCGGCTGTTCCGTGTTCTCCTCGAGGATCTGGCGCGGCCTGAACGGGTTTGCGTGGTTGTACTGGAAGACCTGCATTGGGCCGACGCGGCGACGCTGGACTTCCTGCGATTCATCGGCCAGCGTATTCAGCGAACGAGTGCGCTCTTCGTCGCCACCTATCGCGATGATGAGCTTACGGCAAGTCATCCCGTGCGGCTCACGCTCGGCGAGCTCACTGGCCATCACGTGATTCGCATGCGCCTCGCCCCGCTGTCTCTCGCGGCGGTCGAGGTGCTGGCAAGCGACAGTGGCCGGCAGGCTGGTCTCATTCATCAGATCACCGGTGGCAATCCGTTCTTCGTGCGCGAGGTGCTCGCGAGCGCGGGCGAACTCGTACCGGAGACCGTGCGCGATGCCGTTCTCGCGCGGCTGGTACGCTGCTCGGCCGCCACGCGTGAGCTCGCCGAGCTCGTCGCCATATCACCCGGAAGGACCGAGACCTGGCTGGTCGAAACCGTTCTTGGCCCGCGGCAGAGCGCGCTCGACGAAGCCGGCTCCCGGGGCTTGCTCGATGCGCAAACCGACTCGGTCGGATTCCGCCATGAGCTTGCGCGTCTTGCCGTCTACGGCACGATTCAGCCGGAACGTGCCCGCGTGCTGCACGGCCGAGTGTTGCAGGCGCTCACAGAACGAAACGCCGATTCGGCGCGACTGGTTCATCATGCTGCACTTGCTGAGAACGCCGCGGCCGTTCTCGAATTGGCCCCCCTTGCTGCCGAGAAAGCCGCGCGGCTTGGTGCCCATCGTGAGGCGGCGGTACATTTGCGTGCTGCCCTGCGCTACGGCACGTCTCTGGCACCGGTGCTGCGGGCAGAGCTTCTCGAGCGGCATGCGCAGGAAAGCGCGCTTGCGAATCAGACGCGGGACGCTATTGCCTCCGGAACTGCAGCGGCTGCCTGCTGGGGCGAAATGGGCAATGTGGAGGCGCAGTCGCGCGTATTGCGCCTGCTCGCGCCGGAATATCGAACCGTGGGCGATAGGGCGGGCGCGGATGAGTGTGTCACCGGTGCCATTGCCCTGCTTGAGGAGTTGCCGCGCAGCGCCCATCTGGCGATGGCCTACGGTGCGCGGTCACTGCTAGCGCTTCACCGTGGTTGGAATGCAGAGGCCCTCGAGTTTGGGCGGCGCGCGCTGGAACTCGCCCGCGAGTTTGGTGATCGCGCCGCTGAGTCTGACGCGCTGTGCCAGATTGGCGGCGCGTTGCTCGGCATAGGTGACCGCGCGGGCTACGAGCCCCTGGAGCGGAGCCTCGCGCTGGCGCTCGAGCACAGGCTCGAAGACCAGGCCGCCCGTGCCTACCGTACGCTGCAGTTCTATGCGGGCCTCATACACGACTTTGCACGCGCCGAACAGGCATTCCGCGAGGGAGTTGAGTACTGTGAAGAGCGGGGAATCTTCTCTCATAGCGCCTACATCCGCGCGTACTACACCATTTGCGAGCTCGATCGGGGCCACTGGACGGAAGCGGCACGTATGGCGAGCGAGCTGCTGCGCAGCCCCGAAGTTGCCGGAGTGACGCAACGCGTCACGGTCATGACTACACTTGCGCTTGTACGTATACGGCGCGGGGATCCGGGTGCCGACGAATTACTCCAAGAGGCTCTTGTGCTCGCCCTGCCCACGAGCGAGGTCAGCCGCATTGCTCGCGTGGCCGCTGCACGTGCCGAGCAGGCGTGGTACTGCGGGAAACCCGTTGACGTCGCACGTGAAACTGCCACCGGCCTGGCGCATGTGCGCGGCCATACGACACCATGGCTCAACGGCGAACTTCTGTTCTGGCAGTCGCGCGCCCAGATAGGTGGACCAGTTGAGGGCGAGCTCGCGGAGCCCTATCAGCTTGCGCTCGCCGGAGACTGGCGGGCGACCGCGTGTGCCTGGGAGCGCATCGGCATGCCCTATGAACAAGCGCTTGCGCTCGCGGAAGGGGACGAAGAGGCGTTGCGGCAGGCGCTCGTTATCCTGGACGGGCTGGGAGCAGGCCCGCTCGCTGCCATCGTGCGCAGGCGGTTGCGTGAACGCGGGGCGCGCGGCGTACCCCGCGGTCCGAATGAAGCCACTCGTGTAAATCCGTCGGGTCTAACGACCAAAGAGCTGCAAGTGCTGCAACTGCTCGTGCAAGGCTGTACCAGCGGACAGCTGGCGCGGCGATTGCATCGCTCGCCGAGGACCGTAGATCATCACGTTAGCGCAATCCTGGAGAAGCTCGGTGTGCACTCACGCACGGAAGCCGTCGCAGCCGCATTTGCGCGCGGTTTGGTCAGCACGGGTGCGACGCCGCAACACCACGGCAGTCACGATGAATGCTGACTGCTGGGCGGACGCGCAGCCGGCATGGCGCACATCTAGCTGCCGTTTCCTTCCTTGGGCCGAAGAGTGTGCCGCGGCAGGTCAATCGTGAAGACGCATCCGGAACCGGGTACATTGCGGACGCTCAAAACTCCATTGTTTTCCTTGACGTCGCGTTGACAGATAGATAGTCCGCTGCTCGCTTGATCCGCACCGCTCTGCGTAGACGCCGGAAGCATCCTTTCCGCGCCGCCCGCGGGAAGGCCACCGCAGTGATCTTCAACGTCAATAAGGATGCGATCGCCGGCTGCGTAGGCACTCAAGGAAACTTCGGTCTTACGGTGCGTAAACTTGAACGCGTTATCCAGCAAGTTGCCCAGCGCCGAGAACAGCATGGCTTGATCGGCGTCGACCGCCAGTTTGGGGTCAACAACAGACACGGCCAATGTGCATCCCAGACTTTGCGCCTCGAGGGACGCGGAGATGTTGCTTTCAGCGATAAGGCTGGCAACGGAGATGAGCTTGTGTTGTACGGGCGTTGCGGATCGCCTGCGCAGATCGCCCAGGGACCGATCCAATAGATTACGCAGTTCTATCAAGCTACGCTCCAGTACAGCTCCCGTCGCCCCACTTATCCCGACACTGCCAGCTTTGAGCGCAATAACGGCGAGTGTCGCGGTATGAATGAGCTTACGCAGCTCGTGGACAAAAAGATCGACCCGTTCGACTTTCTTATCTGCATTAGCCAGACTCTTGTGGTAAGCCCATTCCGTCACCGAATCCGCGATGGCGTTGTCCAGGCAGCGGTTGAGTGTTCGAAATTCGGCAACCTCGATCGGCGCGCCGTATTCGAGAGCCGCCTCCGTTATCGCCTGGCACACATCACCGTAGTCGCGAATCACCTGCTCAACCGTGTATCCCTGCTCGGATAGCTCGCGCCCGTGCCGCGTCGCCGAAATGCCCATTTCTGACGTGACCGATTTGCTGCTGTTGTCCGCCGCTCCGGAGAGCTTTTTGCTTCGCTCAGGCTCGGCTTGAAGTGTCTCGATAAGCTGGTCAAGGAAGTCCGGTATTCCGTTTAATCGGTCCGTCGCAATTAGTCTGGGTGCGGATCTTTTGGAGACCTTTTCCGTGCACCGCTCGAGCAGTTCGGGTCGCCGGGCGATAAGGAATTCGTACAGCATTTCAGCAGCATGCATTCAGCTCGGGCGACGATCCGTGCGCTCCCGTACATAACCGCGGTGCGACACCGGAAGTGTGACGCGATCGAGAGTGCCGCGAAGCCGCCCCAGAAGGCGATCCTCTTAAGCCGCGCGGGTGGTGCTTCGGGCGTAGGTCTCTGAGCACCGGGGGAGTCGCGACGGTTTCTTTGAGCCGCGAAAAAGGTCAGTTGAAAGCGGCTGAAGGCCGCCACAAATAGAGGCACCGGCGCTCTGCTTCAATGTGCCCGTGCGCCTGCCATGGCTGATCCCAATCGGTCGGCGACGCGGGTATGCCCGCGTCGCGCGGTGACCAACGCGACGAAGAACAGGCGCGTGTACGCTGCCGCGCCCAATTCGGCGGGTCCGATCCAGAAGCTGAGGACGCTGCTCGCCCGGCAATTCGGCCGCCGTCGTCGCTCCCACGAATCTCGAGCCTTTAGCTGCGCCCGCCGACCTCGTCGATGTGTAGCAGGAGGTCCGCAGGATCTTCATAGACGCGCACCGCGCCCGCGCGCTCGAGCTCGTCCTGCCCGTAACCGCCGGACAGCACTCCGACGCCAAGTCCGCGTGCGCGACGCGCAGCGAGCATGTCCCAGATGCTGTCGCCAACGATAACGGCGGCCTCGATGTCGGCGCCAAGCCGCGTGGCCGCGGCCCAAAACAAGTCCGGGTCGGGCTTGGCTCGACGCACATCATCACGAGTGACCACAACAGTGCTTTCGGGGTCGACGCCGAGCAACTCGAGATTATATTTTGCTGTCGCCATTCTGCCGCTGGTGGCGATCGCCCATGGGATCTTGGCCCGTGTCAGATAGTCAAGCAGCTGCGTGGCCCCCGGCAGGGGTCGCACCCACTTGGATAGCCGGCCATAGGCGGCGCTGTGATGCTTCTGCAGGGTTTCGAGCAAGCTCGGAGTGATGTCCACAGCGACTTCCCGCAGCAGCATCTCCGTGAATAAACCGCCGCTCATGCCAATGCGCCGGTGTATTCGCCAGACCGAGAGTTCGATGCCTGCCGCATGCAGCGCCTCCTGCCAGGCGAGCACGTGCTGGTAGACGCTATCTACGAGCGTTCCATCCAGATCGAACAGAAAGCTCACACCCTCGTGTGTCATCGGCAATTCCATTGTCGCGTTTCATGGGTTCCTGGCTAGGAGGTTGGGATCGGCTGCACCGAGCCAAGACGGCGGTCGCAGCCTCGACTCCCGCGCGTCGTGGAGTCTGCCTTAGGACTCAGCACGGTTTTTCGCATTTTTTGGCATGTGACCGCGCCACGATCCATAAGCTATTGATTTTACGGCGCGCCCTGTGGGATTGGCGACCATGCGTTACCGCTGCGGGACAGCTTACGAGTTCTGAGATTGCGAAGGGATTAATACCGTTCACATTTAGCAAGCAAAGCCGCCGGCGAGCAGGGTCTCGGTGCCCATTTCCCTGTGCCACCCGGGGGATCCCTGACGATGACAGGACGAAGTAATGCCGGGGGCTCGCGCCAGCCATGGATGCAGGTTCTCAATGACTGCAAGCCCCTGAGGCGGCAGGCTCGGCACCCGCTTGTGCAGCCTTGTTCGCTTATGATCAAGGAAGCAATCTGACCTGCGGGAAGAGGGCATGACACCGCAAGACTCATCCCACGCCAAGGTAGCTTTGGTGACGGGAGCGGGCTCGGGCATCGGACGTGCCGTTGCGCTCGCCCTGAGCAAGCACGGATATGCGGTGGTGCTCGCAGGGCGGCGGCTCGCTGCCCTTGAGACTGTGGCTGCGGAGGCGGGAGGATCCTGCCTCGCCGTCGTTGCGGATGTCACCCAGGAGGCATCGGTGGACACGCTCTTTGAGCGTGTGCGAGCGAGCTATGGACGTCTCGATCTGCTCTTCAACAACGCGGGGACGGGATCCCCGAGCGCCCCGATCGAGGACGTCACTTTCGAGCAGTGGCGATCCGTGGTCGATACCAATCTCACCGGTGCTTTCCTGTGCACCCGCGCGGCATTTCGTCTCATGAAGGCGCAGAGTCCTCGTGGGGGTCGCATCATCAACAACGGGTCGATCTCGGCGATGAGTCCCAGACCCCGCATGGTGGCTTACACGGCCTCCAAGCACGCTATTACCGGGCTCACCAAGTCGACAGCGCTTGAAGGCAGGGCGTACGACATCGCCTGCGGGCAGATTGACATTGGCAATGCGGCCACCGCATTGACCGCACCGTTTGCGCAGGGCGCGCTTCAGGCCGATCTGTCCATGCGGCCGGAGCCAACGATGGACCTGCATCACGTTGCAGACGCGGTGCTTTACATGGCAAGTCTTCCGCTCGACGCGAATGTTTTGGAAATGACGGTCATGGCCACCAAAATGCCGTTTGTGGGTAGGGGTTAGGTTTAGGTCAGTGCAGCGGCGCAGCGATCTCACGCTTCTGCTAGGCGGGGCAAATGGGCCGGCCTGCCATGGCTATCTCTCCGTCAGTGAGCGATCGACACAGCGCGCAAGTCGCGATCGGTACAGTCGGTTCAGGAACGCGTACACAAGCATTTCATGTTCACGTGGATTGGCGAGCATCATTCGGTTCACGTGCATGTGGACGAAGGAGTGGAGGATCTCGGCTAGCGGTGCCGTCAGTTTCTGCTGCGCTGACTGGGTCCGGAGCCCTGAGGCAAGCGGTTCCAATCGGGAGCGGAAGCGGGAGATGGCGCTCTGGGCCCAGACCAATTGCTCGGGCAGTCCCGGGCCATCCTCGAACAGTTCTTCAAGAACCCTGCGGTCCGTCCGATAGCATCGGCTCAGAGCCCCCTCAAAATCCTCGTCGACGCGGAATTCAGCACGGAAGGACCGTTCCGCCAGTTCCGCCGCGCATCGCCTGGCCTGCAGATCCTGGGCGAACACCTCGTAATACTGGTCGATCAGTTTCATCGATAGCTGCCAACGCCAGTCACGCGATGCTTGAGGCGGTGCGTTGCTGAGCAGCTCCACTACGGTGTCGCTGTCGATGTGGAAGATCGACTCCGCGATTTCGATCGCATCGAAGCCGCCGTAGCGGTCGACCTCCCGCTCGTAAGTGTCGTATTGGAAGCGCCAGATGGTGCCGGTGTCCGACCAGCGCCGGAATAGCCCTTCCAGTGTCGGACGGACATCGAGGCGAAGCGACTCGGGGTCACCGTGAAAACGCAGGCGCAGGTGCTCATCAGGGTCGCGATAACGCACGAAGTGCCATCGGTCGAAGCTGCCCGCCGCCTGTCGTGCCTGGATCCACCCGAAAAGATCCGATACCAGGACACGCTCGGTTGCAAGATGGCCGCCGTACAGCTTGGCATACAACCAGCCGCTGCCTGGGGCAAATCGGCGCTCGGCAGGAGGCCGTTGCAGTTCGCTCGCCGTCTTTTGCACCGTTGCCGGTCGAGAGCGCCGCACGAAGGGGAGCATGACCTCATGGACATGGTGACCTTCAAGGCTTTTTACGCACAGGTCACCCGGAGCCGGGATCAGCTCCCTCACCCGATACTGCTTGGCCCGATTGAGCTCATCGAGCAGCGCATCGACGCAGGTGGGATCCTCGAGGTCCAGCGACAGCAGGTTGTCATGCTGACCAATCTGAATCCAGCGCGGGATCCCCCACTTCGAGCGCCACGCCTGAATTCTTTGCTGGCGTTCCCGCTGCGGGCACTTGGTCCAGGCAACGGCCGAGGCCGGATCGACTCTCCAGGACGCCGGCGCCAGGACCACCGCTCCGTAGCTCACCCGCGGCAGAAAGCTCGCCTCGTCGAAGAATGCGCCCCACGAGAATTCCAAAGAGGTCGCTCCGTCCTGCAGTGCCAGTGCCGCCAGGAACCGATACACGCTCGCGTTTTGGGCGGCTACGTTTTGCGCGCAGCTGATTCGCGGAAGCACCTCGCGCCCAAGCGATCGCGATCGCAGCACGATGCGCCCGCCACGCACAGACACAGCGAGATCCGACGCGTATAGCCGGTCGGCCACGTCAAGCCCGGATTCCCCGAGATAAGGCAGGTCCTTCGAACGGAATGCCGGCCGGCAGACCACATTGCCGGTGCGATCCTCCGGCAGGTGTACGATCTCCGCGAAGACCGCATTCGGACGCAGCGCTTCCTCAGTTCTGACCAATCCGTTCAGGTGCTCCTTGAGTTCGCTGTCGGCGCGGCAAAACCGCCCAAACAGTCCGACACCCGATGAAGCCGAACGCAGCACGAAGCAGGGACTGGCGGATCCATCGTCGGCCGGGGAACGCGGGCCAATGCAGCCGAACACCGTGAAGACATCGGGCAATGGCCTGGCATCGGCTGCTGTGAGCTGTTCGATATCTTCTTCGCTCAGGTGGATGGCCACGGACCTTTCCGAATGCGCACATTCGAGAAGACGGATCAACCGTCGGACCCGCCGGCGGTCGGGCTTGGAGTCTTGCGCGTCGGTTGGGGGCGGGAATTTGAATTCCTTGAGCAGGCCTTCGTTGCGCCGACTCGCAGTGTCGATCTCGAAGCCGATGCCGGCGTCTTCGTCCAGAACGGCCAGCAAGTCGACCTCACGGTCGCCGTAGCGCTCCTCGAACTGGGTGCGGAATTTCTCCAGGGCGGGATGTGGCCAGGACGGGGCGCAGATTCGACGCAGTACCTCGACCGCGGCTCTGATGGCAGGTACCAGGGCCCGATCGAGCGATAGGGTCGGGGCTTCACGTCGAAGGTCGACGTGAAATAAATGACGCTCGCCGGCGGCTTCGAACTCGCTTTCGAGCGACGAGGCGAGAGACCGATACGAGTCGCGCAGCGACTCGACTGGCAGCCGATCGATGGCGGCGAGTCGATCGGCGGCCGCCTTGAACGCGCGATGGAAGTCGGCCAGAGGGGCGATACCGTCGGATTCACGAAGCAGATGTTCGACTGGATCCCGACCCGTCAAGGTCGGGGTCAGCGTTGGAATCAGGATCTGGGCGTCGATCAACTGCTCGACGAACGCGCTGGCCTCGTCTGCATCGACATCGCTCTCGTTGCGCAGGATCAGCGCGCTCAGTTCGGCCGGCTTGACGCCGTTACTGCCGCGGCAGAAAGTCACGATCCGGTCGAGAACGTCTGAAGCCGCAATTCGCGTGAGAATCCGCTCGCGCTGCTTCGAGCCTTCGATCTGCTCGACGTATCGCCAGCCATCGTCATGTCGAAAGAAGGTCGTGTTCAGCGTGTAGCGCAGTTCTTTGCGCACCTCCGGGCGGCTCAGCAGGCGATTCACAAGGGGGTAGACGAAGCCGAGGTCGAACCATGAGGCCCGGCGCAGAGCGTCCCGAGGTCCGAGTTCCAGCTGCGAGGTCGAGGAAAGCCGCCCGGTGGTGAAGGAGGCCATCAGCCCAAACGGTGTCGCGCGGGTTGTCATTCGCACGAAGTAGCGGAAAAGCGCGGAGCGAACAGAAGAAAAATCCACGGCGGTCCGATTGGAGAGCCACTCGCTCAGGCGCTGGCTGAGGGACGGGGAGGCAAGATAGATGGCAGCCTGAACGAAGGGGTCCCGGACCCACCTCTGCAACCCGGCGTCGGTGGAGTCTGATGGCGTGGCATCCGAAAGTGACCGCGGTTCAGCCGTACCGGCGGCAGTAGATGACGTGCCGAAGACTGCCTGCAGCGCCTCGATCGGCAGAACGGCTGCCCGCAGGACGAAGAAGTCGGCCGGGTCGTACACCGCGGTGGCTGGGTCAGACGCGACGGATTTCGCCATGCTTTTGCTTGCATCCCCGTCGCGGACTGGGCTTCTCGAGAGTAATCGCCGGGAGGGGATTTTACCCGATCCGGCTGCGGGAACTTTCAGGAACTTTCAGCCTGCGGGCGTGCGCTGGCGGAGTATGCCAGCTCCCTTTACGACTTCCTGGCTGTTGCGCGGGCTAAGAGCTTTTGGACCGGCAGGGCCGGAACCGCCGCCGACCAGGAGCGTTAGGATGCCGCACTGTCCTCGGCACCCGTCAATTTCTCTAGCTAGCCGCGACAGGCTGTAGCCGTGTGATTCACATCTACCGCGTCGACCTCATCTTCACAGGGTCCTGCTCAAGCATGCGGCGACACAGGTGGGAGGGAAAGTGAAAATTTGGGTCGCCTTTTCACTGCCGGTGAGTGTCCGCAGAGCCTCTTTGTTCAGGTGCAGCTTCTTCAGGGGCGCCCTTGCAGGAGCAGCGTTGAGCGTCAGTCGGGTATCGAAATGTGGAGAACGCATGACGGGCCTCGCATTCAATGTGGGTTAAGAATTCGGGATTCAGAGCCAGCGGTCCAAGTCCTTGAGTCGAACTGTGGCGGAGGAGCCGGAGGCGCGGTAGTTACTTTGGTCACTTCTGCATAGCGCATCGACTCGCAGCATCGGGCTATCGAGGGCTCGATCAGGCGCGAGGGAACTCAACGACACACGGGCGCAGAAGTCCGCTACGAAAGCAGCAGTGCGCGGTCCCAGGCAGTATCGGAGTCGGTCGTTGCCGCCAACAGGGCGAGAGTCACCCCGGCGGAGCCAGTCAGGAAACCGAGTTGGCCACGCGCTCGTTTCTCCGCCCCGACATACATCAGGAAGCCGCCGAAGCCTCGTCCGGTTTTGCGCATCGCGAGCGCCCGCTCGGACCACTGCCGAGCCGCTGCCGCGATGCGCTTGTCGCCCGTCGCCCGGTAGATTCGATGAAAGACATGCGCGATCCCGGCAGCGCCGTGACACAACCCAGCATCGACAACACCTGTCGTGCTCTCGGTCCTGGTGGCAGCGTGCAGTGCGACGCGAAGCGCGACCCGTTCCCATTCAGACTCTCGCACCGCGCGTGCCGCGACAAGCAGGGCCGCGGCGATGCCCGCGTCGCCGTAGCACCACGCGAGGCGCGTCGGTTTGCGCGGAAGTCCACGCCCGACAGCGGCCGCGAATCGTCCACCAGTGCCCGGCGGAAGTTCCTGGGCGAGTAGCCATGCGACTGCCTTGTCCAGCAGCGCGCGCGCGTTGTTCTGCGTAGGGGAGTCGACCTCAGCAGCCGCGATGCGCCCGAGCACCGCGATCACACCCGGCACGCCGTGGGCCACGCCCAGGTTCCAATCAGGATGCGGCGTCTGTCGCCATTGGATGGGAACCCACCGCGGGTCAGACCGCCATGCAATCCCGGGAGGCCGTGGTCGAGCAGTCTCCTTTAATCGGTCCACCACGAGCGCGAGAATTCGCTTCGCGGACGGTCGAGGCAGCCGTTCAAGCGCGTAGACACCGATGCCTACCGCGCCGCCAATGAGGTCGTACGGCCTGGTCCACGGCCGCTGTGCAAGATACGTCTCAAGGGCCGAATCAATCTCCGCGTTGGGGTCGTCTTCCACCTGAGCGTTTGGATCGCCGCTGAGCAGCTCGGCAACCCAGGCGATGCCTGAGAAACCGCTGTAAAGCGATGGCGAAGGAGTGGGGGAGCTCGCGAGCAGGTCAATCGCCCGACCCAAGGCGTGCTGCGCACGCACGTCATGTCCCACGCCGGGAAACGCGGCGTCGAGCTGCGCGTGAAGCAGGGCAACGCCCGCCAGACCGTCGGCGAGAAAGGGGCCGGTGATCGAAGACAGTCTGACCGTAAGGAAGCGACGCGACAGCTCGCCAAGAGCGGCATCCGCCTCTCGCATCTGGTGCCGAGTCAGCAACATCGGTGTGATGAATCCCAATGCCCTGGCGGCCCAGTTCGGGGTCCCCGAAGAGCGTGCTGCTCGAACTGGCGCGAGCGCCCTAGCGACTCTCGGCGGCTCGTACGACAATCCCGCCGGGAGCCGTAGGCCTTCGCCTGGATCGGCGCCGACGCGAGGAGCACGAAAGTGCCCCGGCGGAGCGCCTTCCTGCTGCGGATATTCGAGACTCGTGCCCCAAGATTTGAACCTCCTGCGCGCCCGATTCCGGGAACGGGTACATTGCCTGCGCGCGCGGGGGCCGCGGTCTCGAGCTGCTCAACGGCCATGATCATGGCATCCGACAGTAACAACGGATCGGCCGCACTATCCGGATTTGGTGATGTGACGAAGCCTGCCTGCAGCGCCCCGATCGGGAGCACGACTGCCCCGCAGGACAAGGAAGTCGGGCGGGTCGTAAGCCACGTTCGCGGGATCCAGACGCCGCGGCTCTCGCCATGATTGCATCCCCCGTCACCGACTGGCCTTCTCGAAACGATGGAATCGCCGGGAGGGGATTTTACCCGATCCAGCTCCGGGAACCTTCAGCCTGAGGGCGCCCGCGCGCTGGCGGTAGAGTGTGCCGGTGCCCCTTCCTACTTTCTGGCTGTTGCGCCGGCTTCCAAGCTCCTGGGCCGGCAGGGCCGGAGCCGCCGTCGACCGGGAGCGTCAAGCTCGCGTGCTGGCTGCGCGTGAACCTTTCAACGGGAGACAGGGTAGCGGGGGGGGGGCGCGATCCACCGCTAGAAGGTCACGGTGCATAACAACCGACTCCAGCAAACAACTTCCGTCTCAGAAGTAGCCCTGTTCTCCCTGCCGGTGAGTGTCCGCAGAGCCTCTTTGTTGAGGTACAGCTTCTTCAGGGGGAGCTTCGCAGGAGCAGCGTTGAGCGTCGGTCGGGTTTCGCAATACAGGGAATTCATGACGGGCCTCGCGTTAAATATGGGTTAGGGGTGGAATCCCGCAGTCAGAACCAGTGGTCCAAATCCTTGAGTCGAACTGTGCGGGAGGAGCCGCAAGCGCGGTAGTTACCTTCGTCACCCCTGCATAGCGCATCGACCCGCAGGATCGGGCGACCGGCACGACCGCACCGGCGAGTGACGCCGGAGCCCCAGAGACGGTGCGCATCGTCCGACCGGCAACCCGATGCCCGGGCTGCCTGATGCGCCGTCGGCGACGGTGCCGCGTTTGTTACAGCCCCTGCATTAGGTTAGATTCTCGGGCCGATGTTGCCGGGGCGCGCGCAGAGGCATGCGGACGAAGGCAAATCCCTTATCACTCCATTTCCCGCCAAGGGTGCGACGCGGGGCTCGACGTTGACAACGGCTCTATGATTGGCCAGCGGCACTACGCCGGCATTTTCTTGTTGTGCTGCGGCACGCTGCTGCTGGAGCTGTCGCTGACTCGGGTGATGTCAGTCACCCTGTGGTATCACTTCGGCTTCCTGGTGATTTCCACCGCACTGCTCGGTTTCGGAGCGTCGGGCGTGACGCTGGCACTCTGGCGCCGCCTGCGCGAGGCGATGCCGCTGGACCGCTCGCTGTCTGTGCTGGCGTTGCTTTTCGGGGTGACGACGGTGGCGAGCTTCTGGCTGCAGCAGCACATCCGGTTCGATCCGTTCAGCCTGCTCAGCGACTTAAGCCAGCTGTGGCGGATGCCGCTGTTCCTGCTGACCGTGATGGTGCCGTTCTTCTTCGCGGGGTTGGCGCTCGGGCTGCTGTTCACGCGCGGCTCGGCGAGCGTAAACCGTTTGTACGCCTTCGACCTGCTGGGTGCCGGCTTGGGCTGTGGGGCGATCGCACTGGTCCTGCCGGTATTCGGCGGGGCGGGAGCCGTGGTGTTTGCGGCGGTAGTGGGCTTGCTGGCCAGCTTGGTTTTCGGCTGGAACGAAGCGCGTCGCGTGGCGCTCGGCGCGGGTGCGCTCGCCATCGCCTTCCTGACGCTGGCATCGGTCGCCGAGACAGCGTTGCCGCTCACCATCACGGCCAACAAGCGCACCGTTGCAGTGAAGCCAATCTATTCGGCGTGGAACACGTTCTCGCGGATTGATTTGTTCGACCTTCCCAAGAGCAAGGATGACGCGCGCCCTGAGGTGTTGTTCCGGTTCGATGCGGGTACGGCCGCCACCGAAATTGCGAACCTCGCGCCTGATTTCCGCCTCGTCGCGGCAACCATGACGAAGCCCATGGACTTCGATTCGCAGGTGGCCTATCTCGGCCGCACCAAGCCCAATGTGCTGATCATCGGCTCAGGTGCGGGGGCGGAAGTTCTGGATGCAGTGCACTACGGCGCCAGCAGCGTCACCGCAGTCGAACTCAATCCAATCATCGACGATGTGATCAAGCATCGCTTCAAGGACCGCTGGGGCGGACTGTTTGACCAGCCGCAGGTGCGGCTGGTGACGGCCGAAGGACGCAGCTTCGTGCGCCGTTCCCACGATACCTACGACGCCATCATTTCGGAACACACCATCAGCAACTCGGCAATCGCCTCGGGCGCGCTGGCGCTGACGGAGAACTACGTGCTCACGCGCGAGGCGTTCGAGGATTACTACGACCATCTGTCGCCGGACGGCATCATCTTCTTCACCCGGCCACAGAACCAGATCCCGCGACTGTTCGCGACCGGTCGCGAAGTGTTGCAGGCACATGGCGTGACCGATCTCGCCGCGCACTTCTATGCGTTCGGGGGGCGGCCCGATGCCAATCCCCAGAAATCGCGATTCAACCGATTCGTCGCCGGATTCTTAATCAAGAAAACGCCATTCACGCCCGAGGAGGTTCGCGCGATCAGCGCCTTCCTTGGGGTTGACACAGCCAAGGGCGAGGTAGCGGCCCTGTACACCCCGCTGGATCCCCAGACCGGCACGATCTACCAGCGCCTGCTGAACGCGACGGACGTGACGACGGTGTACGCGGATAGTGCGGATATGATTGCTCCGGCGACGGATAACCAACCGTTTTTCAACCAGCACACGCGTTGGTCGAGCATCGGCTGGCACACGATCGGCGATCTTTTCCACCAGGGAAAGATGGGGCGCATGGCGCTGGAAGATCGCCCGGTGGCCGAAGTGACCCTGATCGTGTTGCTGGCGCAGACGACCCTGATCGCTGGAATCCTGATCGTGCTGCCGCTGTTGCGCTTCAAACGCGAGGATCTGCGTGCCCCGGATCGCGGACGCATGCTGGTTTACTTCGCGGGGCTGGGCCTGGGCTTCATCTTCATTGAGGTGGTGTTCCTGCAGCACTTCACGCTGTTCCTCGGGCAGCCGATCTACACCTTTGCGGTCGTGCTCGCAGGGCTGCTGATGTTTACCGGATTCGGCGCGTACCTGTCCGAGCGTTTGGGTGGCACACCGCGTGCGCGGCTGCGTTTTATCATCCCGGCGCTGCTGGTGTTGCTCACCGTCACAGCGTGGCTGACGCCGGTGATGTTCCATGCCGCGCTGGGCCTTCCGCTTTTTGCACGGGTAGCACTCTCGCTTGCAGTGATCGCGCCGCTGGGCATCATGCTTGGTATGCCGTTTCCCACCGGCTTGCGCGTAGTGGCTGCAGAGGCGCCTGGTTTGGTGCCGTGGGCGTGGGGCATCAACGGCTTCTTCACCGTCATAGGCACTGTCCTGGCCTTGATGTTCGCGATGATGTTCGGGTTTTTCATCGTGCTCGTGGTGGCGGGCGCGTGTTACCTGCTGGCCTGGCTTGCGTTGACCTGGAAGCTTTGGGCGCAGGTAGTTAATCCCCCCTGATCATCCCGCGTTCGATCAATCGATTCCCGGCGCCTTCGCGCTTCACGCGTGACCGTGAGATCTATTCAGCTGGGCAGTGCAATCGGCGCTGTGCGCCGCTGCTCTTGGAATTTTGCTCGACTCTCACTCGAGGCCGCCACGGTTCGCGCTACTTCTGAACTCGGTGAGCGAGGTTCCGGTCCCCTTGGGCAGCCATTGGATCCCAATAGCGGCAGACCCATCCGAGGGCCAGCATGACGACGAACATGGCCGCGTTGGCCGGTATCTGGAGATTGAAATCGACCGCCGAATGAATCAGCAGCGCGACGATGGCCATCGTTGCGGCAAAGCCCATGCCCTGCAATAGTCGGTCGCGGCGCTTGAGTTGGGCGCGAATCGCCGACCACAGCGATGCCAGCACGACGGCGCCCAGCACGGCTGCGAAAACCAGCCCGAACTCGCAGGCGAACTGCAGGTAATCGTCGTCTGCGTACCGCGTAAAGCCGGCAACGACGACGGCGCTCGTATACATCGGGTAAACGGCATAGAAGCTTCCCGCGCCGATGCCCGTCAGCGGGAAGTCCCGCAGCATCACCAGAGCATCGCGGTCCACATTCACGCGCTCCTCGCTGTCAATGGAAGTCTGCTCGATGCGCTCCGCCACTTTCTCGATGCCGAAGAAATTGCCCACAACGAGCAGATCGATGACCAGCAAACTGGCGAAGAAGGCAATCGTGCGGCCCGACAGCCTGCGCACGGCCAGCAGGTAGAAACCACCCGCGCCGCTCAAGCTTGCGGCGAAGGCCACGTTGCCCATACGCGAGCGCGTGAGCACGAGGCCCGTGACCATGACGACGAGCGCGAGCCTCACGCGCGCCTTGGTGCCGAGGAGGGTCCGCAACAGGCGGCGCGCGCTGTCGCGCCAGCCGGCCGCAGGCGTACTCGACAGTTCGGCCAGCATCAGGCCGACGCCGGTCGCGAGACACATTTCGAGGTAACCCGCCAGGTGATTGCGGTTGATGAATGTGCCGGTGGCAACCCCGCCGGGCGTATGGATGAAGAACCCGTAGTTGAGCCCGGAGAGCATCATGAGCGCGCCATAGGCGGCCTGGAAGAGGCCGCCCAGGATGATCGTCAGCGCCAGTTGCTTGATGCGCGGCTCGTCGTTGACGAGCAGCAACGTCAGGCAGAAGACCAGCAGGTAGGCCAGTGTCTGCAGGGCCGCCTGGCGCGTGGCGTAGACGTCGAGGGATAGGCTCGGGTAGCTGTGCGTGGTGCTATGGATTTCAAGGGCTCGCGGCGAGAGCAGGCCAAGGACGCCGGCCGGCAAGGGCAGGGTCTGCACGACGATCCACAGCAGAGTGGCAAGCAGGCACGCGGTCACAGGCCACGCACGGACGAAGGGCTGATTTAGCGAGACCTTGCCCCGGTAATACTGCACGAGCCACAAGCCCGCGATCAGGAATACCCAGGCTTCCATGAGCGATGAGGCCCAGAGAACGTTGCTGCCGAACGGCAGAGGCATCCACAACAACAGCCCCAGCAAAGCATGAAAGAGGAGGCGATCGACGGGAGCCCGTGACGCCATCACCCTCAATTTCCCAAAGGAAAACGGCGTACGTTCTGCAACGTACGCCGTCTGTTCTTACCCGTGCCGATGAGGTCGGCTGATCTACTTACCCCTTGAGCCCTACTTCGGTTTGCAGGGGTCCTTGTCGGGCTTGGGGCCACAGTCGCTCTTGGGGCCACAGTCGCCCTTTGCGCCGTTGTTCTCGTTCTCATTGCGCCCAAAGTTCTCCGCGCTAGGTGTCGCGCCGCGCTCGAGTTCGGCACCCGCGCCGGCCCGGTTAAGGCCCGGATCGACTACTGCTGCGGCATTCGCCGTGGCCGGGGGCAGGACCAACCCGGCGGCCATCCCGATAAGGGTCAGTCTGACTTTCATGATGATTTCCCGAGCCCGAGCGGGTTTCGTGATGGGCTGACTATGGTCGTGGTCTTTGGTTCTGTCAACGCCGCGCACAAGACCGCGATTCCCCATCATTTCAACCCGAGCGTCGCGCAGCGGCGCTTCAAATATGCGAAGGAGTCGCCGGCCTGGGTGCATAGCGGCCCCCATCGTTCCTTCGCCTCGGACATCCCGGAAAAGGACTGAGCATCGCGTTCGAGCGCCCGGTCGGCGGCGGTGAGGACCGCCCGGACAGCCGCCCGATTCAGGGCAGACCAGCTGTGGCTGCCCAGCTCCGCGACCCGGTCCTGCAATGAAGACTCCCGGGGGCCGAATTCGACGGCGCGCACCAGTGCGTCCTGGTACACGCCGCTCACGTCCTGGTATTGCTGATACTTCACCAGGGCCAGGTCGCCCCAGTCCCAGGGCCACGTCGGGCGCAGCACAAGGGCCGCTTGGTAGTAGGCGGCGCCCGCGTCGCCGTCACGCGCTATCTCCCCGGCATCGAGATCGTTCGCCTCGAGCAGGATCCGATACTGACGGCCGAGCTCGCTTAAGTTTTCTGGGTCACCGGGCGACAGTGCCAACGCCCGGATCAGGTTGCCGTGGAGGGCCTGCCATTCGTCCCGGAGCAGCACCTCGCCGGCGTCGCGCTTGGTCTGCAGATAGGACTTGGCCGGCGCGGCATAAAGGTCGGCCAGCCCGGTGCGTGCGGCGACGCTCAAGGCGTAGCCGAGCACTAGCAAGAGTGCGACGATAGTCGCCCGAACGCGGAACGAGGGGGCATGATCAGGCAACGGCGGCCACCGCGCCCCGAAGGATCATCCGCGGGTTTTGGTGGACGAGGTCGTGCGCTGACTGCTCGCCGAGCACCCTGGCCGCGGCCTCCATGCCCTCCGTCAGCGCCGGCCGCCGGCCGGTGAGATTGTGGGCGTCGGAGGCGAGAACCTTGAAGACATCGAACTTGAGCAACTCGAGCGCACAGTGTTGCGGCGCCCGGCCGAAACGCCCAACCAGGGCACCCGCCGTAAGCTGCAGGAAACAACCCATCTCGATGAATGGTTCGATTTTCGAGAGATCCCGGATCACGTCCAGGTTACGCTCCGGGTGCGCAATGAGCGGCCTGATCCTGTGCGTCAGCAGCCACTCGATGAGCTTATCGGCACCCGGGGTAATGTGCGTGTGGGGAAACTCCAGCAGGAGGATCCTGTAGCCGTTCAGTTCGCCCAGGAACGGCACTTCATTCTGCTCTGAGAGCGCGATGATCTCCGGTGACAGCCGGACCTCGGCCGCCATGCCGATATGCAGTGCTACGCGAGCCTTGCGCAGCGCCAACCGGAAGTCCTTGAAGGCCTGCTCGATGCTGCTGCGCGTGTTCTCGTAGCAACCCGGGTGCATGTGCGGCGTCATCACGGAATACGTAATGCCATCGGCCACCGCGGCCTGCGCCAAGGCGAGCGCGTCGGCTAGGGTCTGCGCACCGTCGTCGATGCCCGGCAGAAAATGACAGTGCAGATCGATCATGCCTGGGGCGGCGCCGTGGGGTCGGGCCGCTATGACTTCGAAGCGTAAGGCTCGTAAGAGCTACTGTATCCGTAATCACCGTATTTTTCCGCCTTGCGAAGGTCAAACTGGCTCAGCACGATGCCCATTATCGGCGCATTGACCCGTTCGAGCAGGCCGAGGCCGTTAGTGATTTGCGGCACTGCAGTGGCGTCCGACTTTACGACATAGACTACACAGTCTGCGTACTTTGAGAGCACGGCCGCATCGCTCACCGCCAATATCGGCGGGCAATCGAGGACGATCCGCGAATAGACTTGGGCCAGCACCTTAAGGGCTTTGGCCATGCGGGACGATGACAGGAGGTGCAGCGGATCGGGCGGGATGAACCCGGTCGGAATCACGTGCGGATTCTTGACACCCGCGCCGATCACGCAATGGGCAAACTGGGCATTCTTCGTCAGCAGCTCAGATAGGCCCGGCGCATCCCGCCGCAACCCCAGCAGCTTGCCGACCGAGGGCCGCCGCATATCTGCATCGATCAATAAGGTCCTTCCTTCCTGGGCAAATGCGACCGCGAGATTGAGTGCAACGAGGGTCTTGCCTTCACTTCCGACGGTGGAGGTGACCAGGATGATTTTGTGCGGTTTGTCGAGATTATCGAGCGAGATGGCCGTCCGGATGGTGCGTATGGCCTCCGCGAAACGCGGATCGATGTCTTTTGTCTCATCGCTCTTGCCAATCGTGCTGGCCGCACGCAGAGCGTGGCCCCTGAGCAGCGGCACCAGGCCGAGCAGGGGACGCTTGAGCCTCTCCTCGACATCCCTTGAGCTCTTCACCGTGTTGTCGAGGGACGCGAGCAGGAAGGCTACGCCGACCCCGAACAGTAGCGTCAGTAGCACCGCGATTGACACGATCAGTAGCTTCTTGGGCTTGGCAGGCAGCCGGGGCACGACGGCGGGCTCCACGATACTCGCCCGCGCGCTCGCGAGATCGCCGGTTGCCGAAGTTTCGCTGAGCCGTCTAAAAAAGAGGTCGTAGAGTTGGCGATTGGTGTCCACGGCCCGCTGCAGCGTCTCGAGCTTCGACTCCTTGCGGCCCACTTTCTGGTACTCCTGCTCGGCGCGATTGAGCGCCGCCACGATCGCGGTCTCCTCGGACTTCGCTGCCTGGTAGTGCGTCCTGATGCTTTCAATGACGTTCTGGGCCTGGTGGTTCAGATTATCGGTCGCCTGGGCGAGTTCGCTTTGGGCAGCGATCATTTTGGGATTTGACGGCCCGTAGCGCTTCTCCAGCTCCGCCACCGCCTGTTGTGCATTGGCCCGGGCCTCCCGGGCCTTGCGCATGCCTTCATCCGCGAGCAGAGCGGGAACGCCCAGCAGGTCTTCCCCTTTTCCAGCCGCCGGCGTGACCTGCAGGTAGGCAATCTGCGCCGAGGCGACCTCTTGTCGCACTTGCAGCAGCCGGGAAGAAAGGTTGCTGATCTCCGTGGCGGGCAATGCCTTGAGCCCGGTCACGTCGATGATCTGCTCCTGCTCCCGGTACGCCTGCAGGCTCGCTTCCGAGGCTTGCAAATCCTTGCGCAAGCTGTCGACCCGCGCGGCCAACCATTCGGCAGCGGACTTGGTCGCGTTGGCGCGCGCCTCGAGGGTGCTCTCTATATAGGCCTTGGCGTGCGCATCCGCGACCCTCGCGGCGAGATTCGGATCGGCCGAATCGAACTGGACGCGCACCAGCTGCGTGTTGCCCACAGGCTCGATGTGCAACTTGTCGAGGTAGGCGTCGACCGCACGCGCGCGTTCGTTTTGCGGCGACGGGCTGACGTCTTTCTGCACTCCGAATGGCAACCAGGACCGCCAGTTGAGGTCGATGAGAGGCCGCTGGTGCTCCGGCCTGAATTCCGGTCGCTCGACCAACCCGAGGCCATCCACGACAGCCTCGGCTATCGGCGGGCCGCCCAGGATCGCAATTTGCGTCGCAAGATAGTCCTGGTCGCGTGCGTCAAGGCCGTAGACTTCCTGGATGGAGACGACGTTGGCCGCTTGCGATTCGATCAGCAGCGTGGCGGAAGCACGGTAGATCGGTGTCATGGCGAACACGATCAGCGTGGTCAACAGGCCCACGGCCACGGCGAGGCCGATGATCGACCACTTGCGTGGGTTGATAATGTTCCAGTAATGGCGCAAGTCGATTTTGTCGGCGGCTTCCCAGTCGTCATCCTCCGGCACTGCCAACTTGCTCCGGTTTATCACGGCACGCGACTAGAAAATGCTCTGCTTCACGGTGACAATGTCACCGGGAAACACCGGATCGGTGAGTTGGACCCGCACCGCCTTGTGTTGCGGGTCGCTGGCGCGAATCACATCGATCCTGCTATGCGACCCACGTTGCGTGAACCCGCCGCCGAGTGCGATGGCCTGCTCGACCGTCAAGTTTGGTTGGTAGGGAAAGCCGCCCGGCTTTTGCACCTCGCCGCTCACGAAAAATGGACGGTACTCGGCGATCAGTACCGTGACGCTGGGGTCGCGGAGATAGGAATCCTTAAGCCCGCGGGTAATGAGGTGTTCCAGTTCGGTGACCGTGAGGCCTTGCACCACCAGCTCACCGAGAAAGGGATAGTTAAGCCGCCCAGTGTCGTTGAGCCGAACATCCATGCTGAGATCTTCTTCGCCAAAAACCTTAATGCTAATCTTATCACCCGGGCCGAGCCTGTAATCTCTGTCCGTGGGCTGGGGTAGCGCGGCGGCGGCCGCCAGCCACAGGAGAAGCACCAAAGACGACCAGCCGCAGATTGTACGTGCCTGTTTCAAACGAACCCTCGGAAGCCAAGAAAGCAGAACCTGATCTGGGTCAGATATGGCTTATGCTCTGGTGATAAGTATAGCTCGCAACGGCGCCGTGCCCGCGCACTGACGTCGAGCCCGGCTCCGCAGCGCAGCCATTCGCCGCAATTTGTAGGTCAGGGCGAGATTGTATTGCGGACCGTGCCAACTTCGACTCCGGGCGGATTTGCATTCGTGACTCCAGGTTACAGAGTAAAGTGCAGTATCGGTTACAGCCCATACGCCTCGAGGCGTTCTTCACCGCGAGGGCTACTGTCTTCTCGATATTGTCTTCTCGATGTGTTGCCGCACAGGTTCCACTTCACGGCGACGACCCAGTTTAACCTCTCAAGGCGTCAGCCAAAAACTCAGACTGATTACACCTTTACCCTATGAGGACCACTTTCCTTTGGATGTCCAATATCCGACTGATAGCCATTCTCGCGTTGGTTCTCAGCCCCGTATTGGGTCTCGCAAAACCGTACCCGGGTTCGGTCGAAATCCATCGGTTTCAAACGGACAAGGTGATCTACAAGCCCGGCGAAACGGTGAGTTTCCAGGTCGTTTTCACCCAGGCGTTCGGCTCTGATGTGACGACTGCCGACCGGCTTTTCATCCAGGTCTGGATCGAACGCGAGCTGGATGCTCCATTCCTCGCCACCGAGACCTCGCTTGAAGCCAGTCAGCACGAACGCAAGGAGGTCACCCTCAAGTGGACGGCGGACAGGGACGTGTTCGGGCACCGTGCGTGGGTGCGGTTTGCGGACGCCGAGGGACGGCTGCTCGCGGAATCCGATACGCTGTTCGATGTGGCCAGCGACTGGATTGACGTCATGCGCCTGGCTACCCTCGGTGCCAATGCTAGCGCCACCAAAGTCATCGACGATGCCCAGATGCAGTCCATGATTCAGCGAATGCGCGAGGGCTATTTCAACGCTTTCGAAGTATTCACCTTTTCTCCCGAGCCATACGTACTGGCGCCTATCGCGGACTCATGGCCCTACCAGTACACCAAACCCGACGACCCACCGATTCTCAGGGAACGGCTCCAAACCTGGAGCAAGGAGCTTCACCGCCAAGGGTTTAAGTTCGTGGCCTACAACGAGACCTCCGCCATTTCCGGACCGGAAGATCTGCACTTTTTCAAGGACCTCTCAACAGGCAAGCCCTACGCGACTTACTTCGAGGAAAAGGGCATGTTCACCCCGAATGCGATTAAGGTCGCCCCGCGCTTCGCCACGCAACTCGCACAATCCATTCGCATGTTCGGCTGGGACGGGATCCTCATGGACAGCGCTATTGATACGGATATCCGAACCAGTCAAGGCTACGATCGGAGTGGCCACAAGCTTACTGATCTCAGTGCCGGGGAAGTTGGCTATCAATATCTCGCTGAAGCTCACCAGAAGGCCCGGGCTCTCAATCCTGATTTTCGCTTCCTCTCGCAAAACGCCACGTCCGTGAGTCACATAGGGGTCCGCGAGCCTGTTGACAAGATTTATCTATGGGTCACTCAGAATGCCGAGCGCATGAGAATCCGCGAATACTCCAAGCTCGTGGACATCTACACAGCGGAGATCGACGCCAACTTCGAACCCCACGACGGACGTTACCCGCTGACGTACGAAACCATGTCAGTCAGCCTCAACAGCCTGGTCGAGGTGCTGGGCCGTCCGCTGATGGCCTGGGCATATCTAGTTCCGCCATATCCAAAAGAGTATGCCGTATCGTTCGTGCGCCCCTATTTTGCGCTGCACTTGGCATCACGCACGCATGTTGACGATCACTTTGATTTTTACGGTGGCGCGGCCAGCGAACAGCGCATCAGTCCGGCAGCTCAGCAGTTCATTCGCTACAATCGGTTCCTCGCGCGCTTCTCGTACTATCTGCACGATCCGGAACTGAAATGGCTGACCAATCCGCGCGAGCGTTTCACTGTAACTGGATCGAAACCACTGTTCTGGGAGCGGACCGTATACCGACGCCCCCTGCCGAACGGCGGCGAGCGCATAGTGATCAACCTGCTGAACCTGCCATCCAACGGCAAGATTCTCGATCAGACGGAACTGCCACCCCCGGCACAGAATGTCACTCTAACGTTGGGCGAGGAGCTTAAGTCATCTCGCGTGGTTTACCTCAGCGCGGATGATCCCTCTCTGCAGCCACTGGCGCTTGAAAAGGTCACTGCGGTCGATTCCGGGCAAGAGTACCGCCTCCCACCAATTACCTGCTGGGCGCTCGTGGTGATCGAGACCGGTAAGTAATGGGTATCAATACGCAATGACTCTGAGTTCCATCGTTGATGATCTCTGGCCCAATGTAGGTTTCGCCCCGCTGACGCCGCTCAATCCGGGTGCGCGTGATATTGTCAACTGGTTCCTTGACTATTGTTAACCGCGATGCGCGATCCGCTCCTGTTCTGGGCCTCCTTCTCAACCGCTACATATATCGCGATCTACTTAACGCGCATTTGGCCGACGGGGCAGCTCGCGTCACCGTCATCGCTGTATGCCGCGCTCGTTGCATTGCATTTTGCTGTGCCAGGAATGGTGTTTGGACTCAAAGACGGCCCGGACTATGTCTTTTCCCCCAACGGCCATTTTGCGGCCGAGGCAATGTTGTTCGCCTTCGCCTCCCTGTTGACGTTTCAAATCGGAAGCTTCTTGGTCAATTCAAACATCTTGCGACGTCGGCATCGACTTCATGGCGCAACCAGGCCGTTCTGGAGTAGGAACAGGGTCTTCGCTTTCGTTGTGGCACTTCTCATTGTCGGTTGGTTGGCCAGAATCGACATCATCGAAAGCAACGCGTACTTCCAGATCCTGCGTAGCAGGAAAGGCTCCTTGGAAGGAGCGTTCTATGCCGCGATCTCAATGGCCGAGATGCTCCCGATCTACGCCGCCTGTATCCTCGCAATCGTCTATTGGCGTCCGAACGCGTCGCCATCCCGCTTGCTTCGGTTGTCGCTTGCATGCGTTGTCGTCTCCGAGATTGTCTATTGGCTGCCATCGGGGCGAAAAGAGGCCGTTGTTTTGGCTGTGGTTTTGCCGTTACTCGCACGCTATCTGCAGCGCAGGAAGCTCCCCTCTGGAAAGACGTTTGGGGCCTTACTCATTGGTGTCGTTCTGCTTTTCCAGGGCACTAATGTCTATCGCAGTGCGATGGAGAGGGGAAGGACCGGTGGTGATCAAGTTGACACTGTGGTTGCGGCGGTGACGTTAGCCGAGACCGGCACTGTCAGCGCTGACATGAGTAGCGACGAATTTATTTTCAGGCGGATGTCACTTCTTGAACCGTTGAGCGCCTGCATACGATTGAACCGACATGGAATCTGGGAGCCGATGCTTGGCAGTAGCTACGCCCAGGCGTTGTGGTCGTTTGTTCCGCGCGTCTTATGGCCAGAAAAGCCCAACTTGCACTACGGGACGGAGTTTGGGCACGCAGCAGGGGTCCTCCCCAGGAGCGATGTGCTCACCTCGATTTCGGTTACCTATTTCGGCGAGGCTTTTCTGAATTTCGCTTGGGGAGGTTTGGTACCTATTTTTCTGGTGGGGATGATCTTCGGCGGGCTGTATCGACAGATAAGGGCCTCGCTACATCGTGAGACCTGGCTGCTTGTCTATCTCGTCGCTATGCCGACGATCCTCTATATCGGGGGAACGTTTGCGATTTACTTCGGGGGCCTCATCAAACTTCTGCCGTTCTTCTACATCGTCGGCTGGCTGATGGAGCGCTCGCGAGCCGTTCGCCCATACGTTGGGCGTAAGCCGGGCCCATCGATGGGTATAGGCTGAACCTCATGTGCGGATTCGTAGGTTTTCGAGCCTATCGAAATGGGTTCCAGGCAGCATCCATGCTGGATGCCGCTTTGGGTGCTCTCCGACATCGCGGGCTAGATGACGCGGGTAAGTTGATTATCGGCAAATTCGCTTGCGCTCATGCGCGGCTCTCGATCATTGATCTGACCGATGCCGCCAGGCAGCCAATCGTCGACGCCACGGGACGCTTCGTGCTGTTGTTCAACGGCGAGATCTATAACTACCGGGGACTCGCCGATAGCCACTTCGCCGAAGACACTCACCTAAACCGGGCAAGTGATACAGCGGTCCTGCTGGCGATGTATGAGCGCTTCGGGCGAGACTGTCTCGATTATCTTAGCGGAATGTTCGCATTTGCTGTAATCGACTTGCAAACAGAGTCCGTATTTTTGGCGCGTGACCGGTTTGGTGAGAAACCGCTGTACTGGGTGGCGACGAGTAAGTGCATCGCGTTTGCGTCCGAGATTTCTGCGCTGAAAAGGTTGCTACCAGATTGCGACTGGGCCATCGATTCGACCGCTTTGCTTCTCTACCAGACAGTAGGTAGCGTCCCGGCGCCCTACTCGATCTACCGTGCTGCCCGTGCCCTTCGCCCGGCGCATTGGATCGAGATCAATGGTAGTGGGGGCATCAAGGAAGGAACGTACTGGTCTGTCGGAGAACTGAGTTTCCCAGTTCCGCGCGATCGAGACGAGGCTATCGAAGGTTGCCGGCACCGTCTGCTGAATGCCGTAAGAAGCAGAATGGTCAGCGATGTGCCTGTGGGTCTTTTTCTCAGTGGGGGATTGGACTCCGGCAGTATTCTGTCTCTCATGTCCTCACTTCGTATTCCATGCTCTGACGCGCTGTGTATCGATTTTGTGGACTCCCGGTTCTCCGAGTATCATCTGGCGGCCCAGACAGCTAGCGCGTTTGGCACGCGATTGCACCGGAGCGTCGTCACATCGGAAGCGTTCGAGGCGCATCTTGATCGTTTTTTTCGCGTTACCGATCAACCGACCACGGACGGCTTTAATACTTACTTTGTCGCCCTTCATGCAAGGGCACTAGGTATCAAGGTCTGGTTGTCGGGCGTCGGTGGCGACGAACTATTCGGCGGTTATCCCTCGTTCCGCCGGGTCGATCGCCTGGTAGCACTTTCGCAAGCACTGCAACTGGCGATGCCAGGGTTCCTACCCAAACTCGTGGCACGCTGGTTTCCGCAGCGCTATCGTTGGGCACGTGTACTTTACCTCAATAGACCGGGCGACCAGCGCAAGCGCGCGTATCAGTGTTTGCGAAATCCGATCCCGATCGCAATAGCCAGACAAATGCTTTCACAGAAAATTCGTATCGATGACCAAGTTGCACTGGCACTCCTGGACGGCGTTTACCCGGAAACCGGCCGCTGCATCGATCGCTTCCAACGCGCATCGGTCATGGAGACTGGCGTTTACATGGCGTCACAGCTACTACGCGATATCGACAACTTTTCGATGGCGCATTCCATTGAGGTACGGGCGCCGTTCCTTGATCACGACTTGTTCAGCTACGTGTTTGCCCTGCCCCAGCGCTTCAAAAACGTGGGAGGCCGATCCAAGCCGCTCCTGATCGACTCACTTCCACATGAGCTGCCTGCGGCTATTTCCTCGGCACCAAAGCGTGGCTTCGCCTTCCCCCTCGAGCTATGGCTCAAAAAGGACCTGCGCGCGTCGTTCGAGGAATATGTATTGGACGAGCGCAACAGCGAGTTCTGGGATCTAGGTGCTGTTAGAGACCTCTGGCGTGCGCACCTTGCGGGCAAAGTGCACTGGGCCATTCCTTGGCAGTTCTACGCCTTCGCTCGTTGGCATCGCGCTCAGCATGCGTAACTACAACGATTATGCAATCGTGACCTTTCTACGCACCGAGTTTGCTCATATCCCGGCTGGCGGCGGAGGACGGCTGCTCGACTTGGGTTGCGGGTCGCGGCCGTACGCGGGCCTTTATCGCGAACGCTTTAGCTACTGCATTGCCGGTGATTTCGACGTTCGCACCTCCAATCTGGACGTCCGTCTCGATGCCCAGTCACTGCCATTCACCGATGAGTCATTCGATCTTATCTTGTTCAGCGAGGTTGTTGAGCACCTCGGCGATTCACGCAAGGCGCTCGCGGAGGTTGGCAGGGTGCTCAAGCCCGGCGGCATCACGCTGATAACTTGGCCATTCAACTACATGTTGCATGAGCTGCCGCATGATTACGTGCGATATTCCGAGTATGGCATGGCGAAGTTGCTCGCGGAGGTGGGCTTAGAGATCGAAACGATCGCGCGACGCGGTAGCGCTTTCGCGCTCGGATTTGTGATTTGTCAATTTCTTCTTGAAAATGTTTTTGAAGCAGTGGTCCGGTCACCCGTAATTGGGCAGCTGTTCAAACCAATCAGGCGCGCATTACTGTGGCTTTTGGTTGAGGTGCCGTACCAAGCCTATTTCGCATTTCGGGGTAACGCGACGCTACGGTATCAAACCGGGCCAGGCAAGGAACTGCGTGGTTGGCGCGGGCAATTGTTTCACTGGACGTTAGGGTACTGCGCGCGTGTCCGGAAGGCCGGTTAGAAGAATGCGCGTCGTTGCCGTGACATCGTCCCTCGGCGTCGGTGGTGCGGAGCGCTCTCTGATCAAACTACTGCGCGTAATTGAACCGCTGGTGGACAGCGTGGACTTGGTCACCTTGGTCAACGTCGAAAAGCGCATCGCGGAGGAGCTCCCAAACCATGTGAACCTGATCAGCTTGAACGGACGTAGCGCGAACCCGATGCTGTGGTTGCGAGTTGGCAAGTTATTTCGTGCTATAGATCCTGATCTGATTATCGGATGGTCGACGTACGCGAATTTCGTGGCTGTCATTGGATCGATATTCGCCGCTAGAGCGCGACTAATACTGAGTGAGCGCATCTATGTGCCGCAGTATATGAAGCAAGCTAATCACTCGATTCTGCGCCGGCGAATCGTTCTGTTTCTGATGCGCTTATTATATCGCCGTGCGGACGTAGTCACCGCGAACTCTACGACCAACGTCCGGTTTCTGCAGCGCTACGTTGGAGGCCTGCCTGCCTATCGGCTGCTCCCCAACACCGTTGACGTTGCTGGCCTTGACGTGCGCGCGACCGAGCTGGATCCCGAAGGCATCGAAGGGGTGGCTAGCCCTCACATTGTGGCCATTGGTCGCTTGGAGCAACAGAAGGGCTTCGACATCTTGCTGCGCGCATTCGCGATCGTGCGCTTCAACCGCCCCGACTGGTCGCTGGTGATCGTTGGCGACGGTTCAGAGCGAGATTCTCTGCGTGTCTTGTCGCGCTTTCTGAGGCTGGATGCAGCAATTTATTGGGCTGGTGAGGTAGCCAACCCCTTTCCGTACTACCGATGGGCCGATATCGTCGTTGTGCCTTCTCGATTCGAAGGATTTCCGAATGTTGCGCTTGAGGCGATGGCACTTGGCAACGCGGTGATTTGCAGCGACTGCAGGACGGGCCCGCGAGAACTCACCGTCAAAGGCCGCTATGGCCGACTCGTGCCCGTGGGTGACGCCGGTGCGCTGGCCCGTGAGATAGTTGCCCTGGGCTCTTCGCCGCATGCAATTGAAGAGCTTGGCTCGTCGGCACGCGAATTCGTCCTGCGCACCTACGATATGCACGTAATGCGACTGCGTTATGCCGAGGTGCTCGGTTTCTGCGTAAGGTGATAAGCAATGGCGGCGGCGGGCCTGCTCCGGAGCCTCAATTGGGTTGTCGCAGCGAATGCGATTGCCGGTGTCATTAATTTTTTCTCGCTCGCTTGGTTTGCGCGTAGGGTCGGTGCAGCTTCCATGGGTGATTACGCCCTTGTGGTTACTGTTGTTCAATTGATCGCTTCGGTCTTGTCGGCCGGGTTTGACCAGGCGGTAATCCGTATGCCGAAAGATCGCGATATCGCGGCAGCGGCCGGAATCGCGACGGTGATTCAATCCGTGCTTCTCGTCGCCATCAGTGGGTTCGTCTATCTCTATTTCTTTCTCCATTCATCCACCGAGTCAGCACGCCTGTTTGGCGCGGCATGGCTCATTGTGGCCGCGATCATCATCACCTTTTTCGCTAATCTTTTGGCAGCGCCTATTGCGGCAGAGATGGATTACCGCTTTCTCTCAGCCGCGCGTTTGATCTCTACGCTTCTAGGGCTCGCTCTTGGGGTTTCTCTGGCCATAAGCGCATTCGGCGTCTACTCGCTCGCATGCAGGGACGCATTCGGTGCAGTGGTCATGCTTCTGTTATGTCGTTTTCGCAGACGCAGTGGCTTGCCTTGGCTTACCAACCGCGCGGGAGTCAGGCGATTGATGCAATTCACAAAGGGACTTTGGACGTTGAATGTAATGGAACGTCTGGTGTTCCGAATCGATTACGGCATTGTTGGCCTAATCTTTGGGAAGGACGTTTTAGGAATTTACTTTGTTATTCGCGGCCTAGTCGAAGGAATACTTGGGTTTCTAGTTACTCCTATTCAGACAGTACTCTTTTCTCACTACTGCGGGCTTGACGAGACCTTCCAGCAAGAGCCAGGTCAACAACGGCGGGTCGGCTGCACATATGTAGCAACCGGCGCGGCCGTAGCAGCGCTCGCGTGGATATTTGCGCACGCGGCAATTGGCAAGCTGCTAGGTCCGCGGTACGCGGATGGCAGCGTACTTGTGCCTGGATTGGTCATTTACGCGGCCGGAATTCTCTGGTTCGAATATGTCAAAGTTCGTGCGATGTCGCAATATCGGCATAATAAATTGGTGTATGCGCGCATGCTGCAGATGGGTGCGTTTGTCGTTCTTATTTTTCCGTGTGCCTATTTGTTTGGAATTGGTGGGGCAGGTCTTGCAACAGCGGCCGGCGGAGCTGTTCTGGCGTTCTCATCGTATCGGCTTTATGAAGGCGCCAACCGCAATGGCTTATGGGAAAGGCGGAATGCCGATCAGGCGTAAGTTCGTACTCGGCTTGGGGAATTTGTGAGTTAAAGTCAAAGCACGGAGCGCGTGGAAAATTCAAGGTGCGAGAGGTGCTGGCCGGCGGCAAGGGTGTTTGGTGTTTTAGGCTGGAAATGGCGGGGTATCTCCTTGAGATTTCTCCGTTGTGCGACTGGCACTCCTGCCTCGAATCTACGTCGCTTGTGAAAGTGTGATACGCATAAGAGGATTCACGCGCCGATCCACTACACCCCAACGAGTCGCGACCATCCCACTGAGGCTCGTTTGAATGACGACAAATCTTATTGCAATGTGAGCTATGTTGTGCGGGTGAATTCCATCAAACAAACAGTGCATACCGTCGGTACCGTTGGTGAATGGGCGGGTGGACCGTCACGTGCTGTGACGAATCTCTGTATGTCCGTGGGAAGTCAAGGTTACACGGTCGATCTTGTAGCGGGGTACGACCGCGTTCGCGATACGTCGCTAATCTTGCCAGACCTGTCGACTGTCCGATTTCATTCCGTGGCGAAACAAGGATTCTTGGGGATATCTATCCCCGCGGCGTTCTATAGGTTGGTCTCATCGCTTGCATGGGAGGCAAAGCAAGATAACATCCCGGTGCTTGTTCATGATCACGGCATTTGGAGCCCCTACAACGTTGCTGCAGCGATCGCTTCCCGTGGTGCCAGAATTCCCTACATCCTGAGCCCGGATGGAATGTTGGAACCGTGGGCGCTAGGCTACAAAGCCAAAAAAAAGCAACTCGCATGGGCTTTGTACCAGCGGCGCATCGTGCGTTCGAGTGCCGCGCTGGTTGCTACTTCAGACCAGGAACGGGACAGCATCAAGAAGGTTGTTCTGGATCTCCCGGTCGCGGTAATTCCGAACTGCGTCACATGGCCGGCGGAGCTGCCGGATCGCTTCGTTCGGCAGTCCGGACGACAAGCGTTTCTTTTGTTTATGTCGCGCGTGCACCCGATAAAGAACTTGCTAAATTTGGTGCGCGCATGGCAGCAGGTGTGCCGTGTGTCGTCGCGAGATCACTGGACCCTGCAGATTGCTGGCCCCGATCAACTGAACCATACACAAGAGGTCCGGGATTACGTTCATTCGCTTCAGCTTGATTCCAGGGTGGAATTCTTAGGGCCAATTGATGAGAACAAGAAGGGCGCAGTTTTTGCCAGCGCTGATCTCTTTGTGTTGCCGTCTTTCTCTGAGAATTTCGGTATGGTCGTAGCGGAGGCTTTAGCGCACGGCCTACCGGTCGTGGCTACTCGCGGAACGCCATGGGCGTCGTTGGTCGAGCGCGGGTGTGGGTGGTGGGTGGAACCTACGGAAGAAGCTCTGGCGGGGGCCTTATCGGATGCGGTTGATCTTACGGCAGCCGACCGCCATGCGATGGGACTAAGGGGGCGGGAGTATGTGCGGACAGCTTTCTCGTGGAATGGAATTGGGTCGCTAACCGCGCAATTATACGATTGGGTCTTGGGCCAGACATCATCAGTGCCCCAATTCGTGTTTGTATAATCTGCGAACTTCCTCCGGCAAAGCGGTATGACGTAGGAATGAGCCGAGAAACCTCCAAGACGCTCTGGGAGTTTGAATGACTCCACAACACGGTTGCATTTGTGATGCGCTCAACATATAGCTGTAGACAAACATGATTGTTCTCGATCCTTGGCCCAGTGCGCGATTTCAGAGATCGTGAGCGGCTGATTTCGCCAATACGCCCACCTGAGGATAGGATGTCGGCGGAGCCGTAGGCCACGATGATTAACTGTCTTTACGAATGGCTGCAAGTTTTGTGGCTTTGACGCCGCGGTAACTCTCGCCGGTGATGGTGATCGTGAGTGCAACATACTGCAGGCGATCCCGGATAGCCGTCAGCGATGACCGGATCGGCGATCACCTTGGCCCAGTGATCGAGCAGCAGCTGCGCGGTTAACACGGGGGACTTGTCGAGGGAGCGCTCTTCGAGCATCTCGCACAGATCCTGGGCTTCGGTCGCGGTGAGTTTGCGCATGCCGACGTCATCGAGCACGAGCACGTCGGGCTTGGCGAGCTTGTCGCAGTAACGCAGGCAGGTGCGACTCGAGCGTGCAAGCGAATGGAGCTTGCCGTCTCTCCTGCGAAACCTGGTGCGGAGAAACATAATGACTGTCGGAGCATCTGGCGCCGTTGGCGTCCGACTGCGTGATGATGGACCGAGGATGAAAGCTCAAGACCGGCAAGAATAATTGTACTCAGCGGAAGAAGTGGTTGACGCGGGCCAGTAGCTAGGTATAGGTGACACGGTGGACGTTATCCTCAATCTAGTCTTCGGTCTCCTAAGCCTCATTGGCATCAGCGGCTTGGGCCGACTGCTTATCCGGCCGTTACGTCCCCTTGCGCTGCACTGGTACTGCGCGCTCGCGATGCTGGCGGGATTCGCGCTGAGTTCCGTTTCTGTCCTGTGCCTTGCGATGGCCGGATCGGAACGGACCGGGTTCAGGGCCCTAGGAGCAGGGATCGTCATCCTCGGGATTGCAGGCCACTGGATTGGCCGGCGGCGCTATTCCAGTCTGGCGCTGCCTCAGGCAGGACCATTTCGAACATTGACGTTCAGCCTCTTGTGCTTAGTGCTAGCCGTGCTGATATTGATCAGCCTGGCGCCCTCGACCAAGATTGACGAACTGCACTATCACATGCTAGCTGGCCGGCGGGTATTGGAAGATCACGGCTTACGTGTATATCTGTTTCCTGCTGAGCAAGCCATCGTCCCGCAGATGGGATACCAGATCGCCGAAACAATTTTTCACGCTACAAATACTGCGGACGCGGGCAACATTCTGAGTCTGGGATTTGGGATGGTCCTGTGGCTTCTGATTTACGGGGTTGTGACAGAGGAAACCGGACGCGCGGAAGTCGGTCTGCTGGCGGCGGTGGCCAGTGCTACGGGCTTGTATCCGGCGGTCTTCTACGTAGCGGCGGGGCCGCACGCATTGGGAGATCTGGCCACGTTCACCGGAGTCGCGGCGCTCTTTTTTCCGGGCGGCCTCGCCAAAGCCATCGATAACACTGGGAACAAAACGCGATCATTCGCTTGTGTTTTGGGGGCCGTGTGCGCCGCGTCAACCAAGATTTCGCTGGTGCCTGTCGGGTTGGTAATCAGCGCCGCTACGCTGTTTCGGTTGCGCGGCTCCGCACGGATGCAGATGGGTGCAGTGGTGGCCGGGCTCTGGTTCTTCGTGATGGGCCCCCTCGTCATTTGGACCTACTTCCACACCGGATCTCCATTCGGAGCGGCATTCGCGCAGCTCTTCGGTCACACCGTTTACCAACCGGCCGTGCTGCAAGCATTGGAGGATAATCGCAGGGTCAATCAGACGGGATTGCGCATCGCTTTATCCTATACGGCCCAAATGTTGAGCGGAGGCGGCCTGGCGCTCATGCTTTGCGGTGTAGTCACATGCTGCCGCCAGTGGAAGCGGCTTGGAGGGCTGTTGTTTTTGGTGGTGCTGCAAGTTGTGCTCATCGCGGAGCTTCTTCCGCACGTATTCCGGTATCTAGGCGGCCTCCAATATGGACTACTGGCGGCCGGGGCGCTCGGCCTCAGCCCGCTGTGGCGCGCCCGAGTCCCATTCAAATGGGTCGCAGGGGTTTCACTTCTTCTGCTGGGACCTTGGCTCGCGGCTGAACTGTACTACGCGCGGCCCTTTGTGGGGGTCGCGCTCGGCGCGACCCCCCGTGCGGACTTTCTGAAGCGCTATGTTGCGTTCATGGACGACTTCCAGGCCTTGGACAAAATCCTTCCTCCCGATGCCCACCTCTACGTGCCCAACAATCGCATGCCAGCCGTTTACGCTCCCCGTCCAGTGATCTTCTTCCTCGGGGACTGGGACCGGCGCACTCCTTTGTACAGGTTCCTGGTGCAGCGTTCCGGAAAGCCTTTTGACGCCTACGGAATGGAGCCTGAGGCGGGTCTGATTTGCAGCGATGCACTCTACCGAGATTCGGATGCAGTGGTCGAGGCGTACCGCACCCCGAACCGTGAGCCGGAACGGGGCACAGTCGTGGTGCAGCAGTGCCTTGCTGAGCGAGGCTTCCAGGAGATGTTGCGCTAACCCCGGAGTGGCTTTAAGCGACACGGCGTCGATGCGAGTTCAGTTACGGCTTGGGTGGGTTCAGCGCGCTCCCGCGACGCTAATACCATTGCCGGAGCGTACGACGGCAGACCGTGTGAGAATTACCGCAATGACGCCGAGGTCTTGGCCAATTGCCTGAAATTCCTTTTTTCATTCAGTGGCACGATAATCGCGCAATCGCAGCCGTTCAGGGAAAGATTAATTTTCATGCGTCTAAAGTGTTGGGGCTGCTGTCCGAAGCCAGGCCGTTTATACCAACATTCGTAGGTAGGGGTTCGAAATGTCGCGGCTGATTCTTGGGATCAACTCCGTCCACGCTGATTCTTCCGCCGTTCTGGTTAATAACCGAGGCATTGTAGCTGCTATTGCCGAAGAACGTATCACTCGTAGGAAGCATTGCGCCGGTTTCCCCGCTCGAGCAGTACGCGAGGCCCTGAGAATTTCGGGTGCCACAATTGAGGATGTAACAGACGTTGCTGTGGCGCGCGATCCGAGAGCAAATCTTGCTGCGAAGGGGGCCTTCGTGTTGCGTCACCCCAGTGCGAGTGTTTCGAAGGCACTGGATCGCCTCCGGGTTTACCGGGAGGTAGCGAGCAGCAAACAGATACTGGCTGATGAGCTTGGCGTCAAGGATGCGCAGATTAAGGCTGCGTTTCACAATGTTGAACACCACATTGCCCACGTGGCCAGCGCCTTCTACTGCTCTCCCTTCGAGCGGGCGACAGGAATTAGTATCGATGGCGCGGGTGATTTTGCCAGCAACTTAATCGCCAGCTGCAGGGGCAGTAAGATCACGCCCCTTTTTCGGACATTCTGGCCTCATTCTCTTGGGGTCTATTACACGGCCCTTTGCCAATGGATTGGCTTTGACCGGTTTGGCGAAGAATACAAGGTCATGGGCCTTTCCGCCTATGGAATTAACCGCTTCGCTCAAGAGATTCGCGGACTTGTCCGCTGGTCGAGGCACCGGGGAATTCGCCTAGACCTGCATTATTTTTGTCATCACCGCTCAACTTCAAGTATGGAAGTTTTGGACGGCGATGTCGTGCATATTCCCCCGCTGTACTCGGCGAACATGGAGCAGCTGTTTGGGCCGAAGCGGGACCATGTAGCAGCGCTCACTGATCGGGACTGCGACGTAGCAGCGTCGATGCAAATCAGATTTGAGGAGGTGTACTTGGACTTGGTAAAAGATGCGGTTCGCTGGGGAGGCTGCCGTGACGTGGTTATGGCGGGAGGATCGGTTCTCAACTCCGTTGGCAACGGGCGGATCATCACGGAGCGCG
>Ga0209624_10000356_pt1 | contig 40271 bp, 40 predicted proteins | sample JacPinW_OM2H0_O1_FD_188565 | JGI IMG/M metagenome (GOLD analysis project Ga0209624, IMG submission 188565) | Forest soil microbial communities from Algoma, Ontario, Canada - Jack Pine, Ontario site 1_JW_OM2H0_O1 (SPAdes) (version 2) | ecosystem: Environmental > Terrestrial > Soil > Boreal...
ATTTTCGTACAATAAACGTACAATGGATTCGGCAATGGGGCCTTTTTAGCCGTTGTAGCAGTTCCGAGAATCAACAAGTTACGTGTTATCAATACCCTGAATAGTTCGACTCCCGCCGCCTCCACCATATCTTTGAGTATCGCTTAGGTTACAGACACATAAAATGTTTACGAAGTTGTTTCCTCGTTTTCTCAATCCATTGTGCTTTTTCGGACGTGGGTTCCTTCCTGTAGGCTACATATCGCTCGAGAGTCTAACGGTGCCCGACAGATGCTTGGGTCTTCCACGTCATTTAATCGGCCATCAATATTGCGATCCACAATTTCCTTGTATTACACACCGTAATACGGTAGATTCAAGGATATTAGCAGTATGGCTTCTCCTCTGACTTTGAGACTTGACGCGAAGACCAGAAAGCGGATCGAGCGCATCGCTCGCCGCAGACAAGTCTCCGTCTCCGAGGTAATCCGTCTTGCGATCGCAGCGTGGGCGGAGCAGCAAGAGCCGATCGCCGCGCCCTTTGAGGCGATCGCGGATTTGATCGGGGTGGTCCATGGCAGGATGCCCGGTCGCTCCACTCGGATGGGCCGCCGATTCTCCGAAATCCTCAAGAAGCGGCGGAATAGCAAGTGATCCTCATCGACGCTGGACCACTTGTGGCGCTGGTCGATGCTGACGATCAGTATCACGAAAAGTGCGTCGATTGCTTGAAGAACCTGCGAGAGCCTTTGGTCACCGTGTGGCCTCCCCTCGTCGAAGCCGTCTATTTGCTAGCGGATCTTCCAAAAGCCCAGGAAGCTCTCTGGGAGATGTTAGCGCGAGGAGCGGTGCGACTCCTCACCCTCGACCTGGTAGACATACCCCGTATACGAGAGCTCATGATCAAGTATGCCGACCGCCCGATGGATCTCGCGGACGCGGCGCTTGTCAGAGTGGCTGAGCGAGAAGGCATCAGGAGGATCTTCACAGTGGACCGCAACGATTTCACGGTCTATCGCCTTCACGGACGGATCGGTCTTGCAATCGTCCCGTAGGAGGACTCCGGAATACGGGCCACCGTTGACCCGATCCGCTCGGCCCAGTCGGATCGCTCAGCCGTCTTTGTCTCGTGGTCGGTCGATTGTGCTAACTTCTTCAGGCGGGATTAATCCAGACGCCGACTTCATGCCGTTAGAATGCAAGCCGTGATGGCCTGTTTTTCACCACGACTCTCCGCATAAGTTGAGCTATCGCAGCGCTCCGCACGTGCGGTGCCTGGGCCAACATTACACCTCGATCCGAAAAAAACTCCAGAGAGGGGTGCTGTTGGAACGAAGATGAGCTTGCTGGAACCGGATGAGCCGAATTGCTGGGAGTGAACTTCGCTTGGCAGATGGAACAACATGCTCCCTGGCCAATGCTCCGTATCTTCACTCCGAATGCTCCGAATGGTCTTCTGGTAGCCTCCGCGGACGACAATGGTAAATGGTTGTGACCGCAATGACATGGTCGGGATGTGTGGCGCGGCGCGTCCCCAGGAAAAATCCGACCGCGAGGATGGAAAGAAAGCTGATCATGTGCTTTACGTGGATCGCTTAGACTGCCGCCGCCTGGCGCAGTTCGATCAGGCGCGCCGCAAGAAATCTCAAATACTCTTCCACGCCCTCCCCGGTCTTAGCCGAAAGCTTAAGGACCGGCATACCCGGGCGTACAGCTTGGATATTGTTGTATGCGGTGTCCCAGCTGAATTCAACGGCCGCCGCCAAGTCAATTTTCGTGACCACAGCAACGTCCCCACTGTTGAAAATGGTGGGGTACTTGAGGGGCTTGTCTTCGCCCTCGGTCACCGAAATAAGTACGAGCCGGAGATCTTCGCCCAAATCATAAGAAGAAGGGCAGACAAGGTTGCCCACGTTTTCGATAAAGAGGAAATCCAACTGGTTGAGATCCCACCCTTCAAGCGCGCTTTGGACCATCGCCGCCTCCAGGTGACAGAGAGTTCCTGTCGTAATTTGCTTGACTGGGGCCTCGCTTCGCGCCAAACGCTGTGCATCATTTTCGGTGGCAAGGTCGCCGACCAGAGCGGCCACGCGGTAGTTTGGGCGAAGAAGAGTGAGCGTCTTTTCGAGGAATGCAGTCTTCCCCGAGCCGGGACTGGAGACGAGACTGACGACGAAAACTCCGGCGGCGCGAAAGCGGTCGCGAAGGGATCGGGCCACTACATCGTTCTGCTTCAGCACATTCTTTCGGACTTCAATCAAACGGGGTTCGGGGCGCATTCCTGTATCTCCAAGGCAACCACTTCGAGTTCCTTGCCGTGCACGATCTCAGAGCATGGAGTTCCGCATTCCGGACAACAAAATAACTGTATCGATCTGAGAGGGCGTTGTGCCCGGCAACTGGGACAAAAGATCACCACAGGAACCTCTTCAACCACCAAGCGAGAACCTCGCAGTGGAGTATTCTCGCAAGCCATTTCATAACACGAGAGGAGCGCGTCCTTCACCACGCCGGAAAGGGCCCCCAGTTTCAAGTGCACGGCATCAATCTGAACGCCGCGACGCTCTGCCTCCTCCTCCGCCAGTTCGACGATGCTCATCGCAAGGGAAAGCTCATGCATAAGTTCGCTCGCTGCGGTGTTCGCCGAGCTGCTGAATGGTGTCGAACTGACCGAATGCTGCCAATGCTGCCTGGCCAAGGCTGATGCCTCCGTCGTTAGGCGGGACTGCATGATTCGTCCACACCTGCAGCGATCTTTCATCTTCCGTCAGCATCGACTTCAAGTCTTCCAGCAACAACTCGTTCTGAAAGACTCCCCCAGAGAGAACAACAGTATCCAATCCGTGACGGCTAGAGATGACGTTCAAGGCATGCCGCAAACCCTGAGCAATTCCTAACTGGAAGGATCGTGCGATTTCCCGCACATCGCGGCCACGAACTCGGTCTTCGGCCACGGCCTCTAGCAGCGGGCGAAAATCGAGTTCCTTGCCGATGAAGGGGAAGAGATAGGGCTCCGTCGAGGGCGCGCGGCGGGCGAGTTGCTCAAGCCACATCGCGGCCTGTCCTTCAAAAGTCACCTCACGGGTAAACCCGAGAAGCGATGCAGCGGCGTCAAACAGACGCCCCACAGAGGTCGTAGCAAACGTGCGCACGTCTCTGCGTACCAACTCCATCGCGTTCCGGTAGCGCTCGGGAAAAGCAAAGGGCTCGGCAAGTACGTCTGGCAAACCGTCTGCCTGGACAAGGAATCCAGCCGCCGCCTGAACTGGGTAGTGCGCGGCAGCGTCGCCGCCCGCAAGGGCTGCGCGGCGCAAATGAGCCACGCGCCCGAAACCTTCTCGGACGCTGCCCACGAAGATCTCGCCGCCCCAGATCGATCCGTCGTCTCCGTATCCGGTGCCATCGAAGCTTACGCCTATAACTCGCTTCGCCCACTCCGCTCGCTCGGCAAGCACAGATGCCACGTGTGCGCGGTGGTGCTGCACTGCGTGGGTTTGCGGAACACCGAGCTTTGCGGCATGGGCCGTTGAGAGGTATTGCGGATGAAGATCGTGCACCAGAAGCAGTTCCTCCCACGGGACTTTGTACATCGAGACCAGGTCCTCGATGGTCTCGTGAAATGCGCGGAGCGACTGGTAATGATCCAAGTCCCCGATGTGGTGGCTCACAAAGGCCTGGCCATCCACGACCAGCGTGATCGTATTTTTCAGGTCGGCGCCGAGGGCGAGGACAGGGCCCTTGGCAGGAAGTGACGCAGCCGCGCCCGGAGCGTAACCACGGGCGCGGCGCAGGACGACCTGGCCGAAAGCCCCGGCTCGCGCCACGGAGTCGTCCACTCGGCGCGCAATCGGCCGCTGCCCGATCAGAAATGAGTCCGCGATTCCTGCCAGACGCTGCAATGCGTCCTCGTCTTCGTAAGCAATCGGCTCACTCGATCGATTCGCGCTGGTCATTACCAGGACTTCCGGAGCGCCGGCAGCGAATAGCAAGTGGTGTAAAGGGGTGTAAGGCAACATCACGCCGAGTTCGATATTCTCCGGAGCGACCCCGCTGAGTTCGATTCTTGCCGGGGCGAGCACGATGGGCCGGGCGACCGAAGTGAGCAGCGCTTCCGCTGCAGAGGAAAGCTCGACCAGAGAGTGTGCCATCTCGACATCCCGCACCATCAGAGCAAAGGGTTTTTCTTTTCGGTACTTGCGATCCCGCAAAACCGCGACGGCAGCGGGATTCCGGGCATCGCATACCAGATGGTACCCGCCGAGTCCTTTGACCGCGAGAATCCCGCCAGCACGAAGAATCTCGGCCGCCCGGCGAATGCTGCCGGCACTTTCATCGTTGTCAGCTTGAAGTCTCGAGTGAAGACGCGGGTGAAGATAGTAGCTTGGACCGCAAGCCGGACAGGCTACGGGCTGCGCGTGAAAACGACGGTTGCCCGGGTCCGCATATTCCGCGGAGCAGTAGTCATCGAGCCGCCAATCTTTCATGGTGGTGCTCGGACGGTCGTAAGGCAGAGCCAGCACGACGGTGTAGCGCGGTCCGCAGTTGGTGCAGTTGATATACGGGTACCAATAACGCGGATCGGCCGGGTCGAAGAGTTCCTTCAGGCACTCATCGCAAATCGGCAGATCGGGTGAAATGCGGACTGTGGGGCGTTCCCGGCGCTGGCTCGTCCGGATGGTGAATTCGTGCAAGCCGGTCGCCTCTGTAGGCCGCACGTCGATTTCCGCGATGCTAGCTGCGGGTGGCGGCTGTGCTTTCAAGTCCCGAACAAAAGCTTCCAGCCCGGTCTCAGCACCTTCGAGGTGGATTTCAACTCCTTCTTCGGCGTTCAGCACCCATCCATTCAGCGTGTTGGCACAGGCCAGGCGGTAGACGAACGGACGGAATCCTACACCCTGCACTACACCGCGAACTCGAATGGAACAGGCGCTGGCCATAATTTTGTTTACGATCTCTACGCGTCAGTTTTACTCGTCAATGATGCAGCCCCGACCTTGCCATCCCACTTGGACAACCTTGCCGTCCTCAACCAGGATTGGCACGGTGCGCTGTCCACGCGCGACCTCGCGCATGCGTCCGCGCGCTACGGAGTCGGCTTCCACGTCGTACTCCACAAACTCGCTGCGCTTCCACTCCAGCCACTCGCGCATTTCGCCGGTGTGGGGACAGCGAGCAGTTCCGTAAAGTTCAAGCCTGGCCACGCCTCAATACCTCCTGGTTCAACGTCTGCAACGATTCGCGGATGACATGGTAGATCGAAGCCTGCACTTCCTGAATGCGGGGGATATAGTCGCAGTTCACCACTACGGGAAAGTCAGCCAGGCGCTTTCGTTTGATCTCGCCCCCATCGTAGCCGAGCAGCGCGACGGTCAACATATTCCGCCGCCGCGCTTCTTCCAGCGCCATGATGATGTTGCGCGATCCGCCACTGGTTGAGATTCCCACGGCCACATCTTCCGGACGAGCCTGCGCAATCAACTGGCGAAGGAAAATTGCATCGGTGCCGATGTCGTTGGCAACAGCAGTAATATTTGCGGGCTCCAGGGAAAGTGACACTGCGGGGACAGACTGATAGCCAGGCGGCGGGAGCACGCAGTCGATAGCGAAATCGTTCGCGTCGGTCGCAGACCCGCCATTACCGAAAAGAATGAGCTTGCCCCCGTGGCGCAGCCGCTCAGCAATCGCCAGTACGGTGTTACCGATTTGTTCGGCTTCTTCCCGTGCCACTTGCGCGCGTAGCGTGCCATCATCGTGGACCTTCATGAGAATGGAAGACGCCACTTCCGCGACCAGGCTGACGGTTCCTTGCTTTTCCGTTCCCAGAAATGGATAGAGAAATCCCGAGTCTCCCACCTCATAACCGAGTTCGCGGTGTTCGAAAAAGACGTGCACCGTCTCCCATAGCGTGTGATAAAGGATCTCGATCATTTCTTGATGCATGAAGGGAGCTTGCGTCGCTGCTTCCACGGCATAGGAGCCTTCGACGCCCGGAAGAGCGAAGGTCATCGCATCCTGACCGTGCGCCTGCTGCAACGCGGCCTGGACTTCGGGATCGCCTTCCGGAGGTCCGAATCCCATAGCGATGTCCTCGGGGCGAAGAATCGCTTCGAGCCACGGTCGAAAAAGAACCGATAGATCCAGCGCGGGCAGTGCGCGCTTGCCCACGATGACTGGGTGAACGAACTCCACCGATACATGCTGGGCATCCGTAGCATAGGGTCCGCGCCCGAAGGCAAGCAACCGCCCTCCGCGCAGAAAGCGCTCCGACATTTCGCGGCACGCTTCCGCCAGGCGTGGCGCTTCGCGCGAGAAGAAGCACTCGAACAATTCGTTCCGCTCAAGCAGTCGCTCCTCGATCTGAGTCGCGAGTTTATATGCGGTTGGCATAGCGTCTTAACAAATTCGTGGCAATGGATCGCCGACCAGCATATCTACGATTCTGCTGCCCCCGTAAAGGGTGGTCACGAGCACCGTCCCGGCGGGTTGTTCGCGCACTTCGCCAATCACCTGCGCTTCGCTTCCGCCCGGCGCCAGGCTCAGTGCATGGATAGCGGCATCGGCGTATTCTGGGGACACAACCGCCAGAAACTGGCCTTCATTCGCAATGTGCAGCGGATCGAGTCCAAGCAATTCACATGCGCCACGAACGACATCACGCACGGGAATCTGATCTTCAAAAAGAACCATCCCGAGCCCACAATCGCGCGCCAGCTCGTTTAGAGATGTAGCAGCGCCGCCCCGAGTCGGATCACGCATCCATCGGATGCCAGGCCCAGCGGCGTGAATGAGGGTTTCAACCAGGGGGAGCACGGAGCGGGTATCGGAGCGAAGATCGGCTTCGAGATCAAGCTCACCGCGCGCCAGCAGGATGGTGATGCCGTGATCGCCGATGGGTCCCGAGAGCAGAATTTTGTCACCGACACGCACCGAGCAAGGATCGATGCTCACTCCGGGAAGCGGTCGGCCGATGCCAGTCGTAGTGACGTAGATCTGGTCCGCTTTGCCGTGTTCGACGACCTTGGTGTCACCGGCAGCGATCCGCACACCGGCGTCCCGCGCGGCCTTTGCCATGGCTCGAACTTCAGCTTCGAGGAACGGCGTCGGCAGCCCGGCTTCGAGCACGAATGTGACCACGAGGGCTTCTGCCTTGGCGCCAGAAACCGCGAGGTCGTTCACCGTACCGTTCACCGCAAGTTCACCGATAGAACCGCCCGGAAAACTTAGCGGCTTAACCACAAAGCTATCGGTGGTGATCGCAACGGTCGTGCCGTTGATGTCGACGTGTGCGGCGTCTCCGAGTGGGCCGGGAGCCGCACCAAAAAGCAGGGGAGCAAAAAGGCCTTCGACGAGTTTGCGGCTGGCTTTGCCTCCGGCGCCGTGCGCCATCTCAATCTGGGGATCACGGAACCGCACGGGTGCGGATTCGGCAAGCGTGGCAGCCTGAGCGCTTACGCGACCGAGTTCAGACTTACCATTGCTGCCTTGCGGTGTTCGTAGTTGTGATAGGCGGCGCATGATCCTTCCGATGACACCATGAGTGCGCCGATGGGATGCTCCGGCGTGCACTCGCGTCCAAAAAGTTTACATTGATGCGGCTTCAGCACGCCCTTCAGCACTTCTCCACACTGCGCGGCTTTAGGATCGGTCACTCGAATGCCTGGAACCTCAAAGCGTTGTTCCGCATCCCATTCGGCGTACTTGTCGCTAACCCGTAGTGCCGACTGCGAGATGAACCCTAAACCACGCCATTCAAAATAAGGACGCAACTCAAAAACGTCCGCCATAGCCTTCAGCGCGGCTCGGTTGCCTTCCCAGGGCACAACCCGTTTGTACTGATTTTCGACCTTGGCCTCCCCGGCCTTCAATTGGCGCAGGAGCATGACGATGGATTGCAGCATGTCCAGTGGCTCGAAGCCCGAGACCACGATCGGCTTGCGTTCGTTCTGTGCGATCCACTCGTAAGGTCGGCAACCGATGACGGTCGAAACGTGGCCGGGACCGATGAAGGCGTCCAGTCGCATGTCCGGAGAGTCGAGGATGGCACGAATCGCCGGAATGATAGTGACGTGATTGCAGAAGACCGAGAAGTTGCCGACGCCTTCGGCCTTGGCGCGCATCATCGTAAGCGCAGTCGATGGCGCGGTGGTTTCAAAACCGATAGCGAAGAACATGACATGCTTGTCGGGATTCAGCCGGGCCAGCTTCAGCGCATCGGAAGGTGAATACACAATCCGAACGTCCATGCCGCGAGCCTTGTGCTCGAGCGGGCTGCCTTGAGTCCCGGGAACGCGCATCATGTCGCCGAAAGCGGCGAAGATAACATCCGACTTCTGCGCGATGGAAAGACCATCGTCGATTCTTCCCATAGGAAGCACACAGACTGGGCAGCCGGGGCCGTGGATCAACTCGATGTTTTCCGGAAGTATGTCTTTCAGGCCGAAGCGGTAAATGGCATGAGTATGTCCACCGCAGACTTCCATGATGCGGTAGTGGTGTTCTGTACCGGCGAGGCGCCGAATTTCTTCCGCCGCCTTCGAAATCAGTTCGGGTTCGCGGAACTCATCGACGAATCTCATATCATCCCTGCCTTGCGGGCTGGACGCGGGCGGGCGTCAATTCACGTCCTCCAAACCATATCCGTGGATTTCCTGCAATGCTCCATCAATCTCGCCCAGCATCCGAAGAGTGTTCATCTGGTCGGCGGCATCCTGCTCGCTGATCTTGCTCATGGCAAAGCCGACATGAATGAGCACCCAGTCGCCCGGCGCCGGCTTGTCGTCCTGCAACAGGCCCAGATCGATCTTGCGCCGCACGCCGACTACATCCACGAGCGCAGAATCCTGGTTGTCGGAAGAGATCTCAACGATCTTCCCTGGTATAGCTAGACACATGCGACATCCTCCCGCGACATCATGATTCGTTTCATCCCGATCCATCTTCGAAAATCCCGTGCCGCGAGCGGCTCACGCCTGCTTGCGCGCTGAAATATCGAACCACAGCTTGAGCTCATCTTTGAGCTTTATGGTTCCCCCGGCCGCGGTAATCGGCGGAATTTCGTAGTCGCTCAAGCGGACAGGAAAATCTCCTGTTGCGCGGAGCATATCACCGTTCAGCGCGATGCGCGCGGACACCGGCTGACTGCGCGTAACTCCGTGCAGGGTCAGTTCCCCGTTCAAAGTCATCATGTTTTGCCCTTCCGTGATCTTGCTTCCGGACACGCGAGAGCACTCGTACTCTATGTCAGGAAAGGAGTCGGTCTCGAGGACTTCCTCGTGCGTCTTCCGGTTGATCTCGCTGCGGTCTTTCTCGCTAATGTCATCGGTGACGGTCAGCGATGCCGCATGAATCACCATTCGCAGCGAACTTTGTTCCGCTGTCTCGGGATTCAAGGAAACCTCGCCCTCGAAATCGGGAATCGCAATCGTCGGGTCATGAGCAAACGCCGATAGCATACCCGTGGCAAATGCCTTCACGGTGAAGGTACTCCTCTTGGCATCGATCAAGTACCGAACCGTGATCGCGTGCGACGTTCCTACTGTAGACAAACTGATGTCCCCCTGACCTGGCTGCAGGCCTGGATGTCATTTCGCATTGTCACATGGCTCGCAATTTCAAATACCTATCCAGATCCGGCAAGGCGGCCTGAGCCAGATTTCCGACCCCGAACTGGCCGAGATAGCGGCGCGCGATCGGATTGGAAAGAATGAGGCCGGCCCCGAAAACTACCAGAGCCACTCCACTCAGCATGAACAGCGTGTCCTTGTCGTTGAAGCCCCCGTCACCATTCTCCATTGCCACGGCAATCTCCTTTTGCGCAGATGTTTATAGCTCTGAAATAAGATTGGCATCGGACCGACCCCCGTTGAGAATTCTGTTGATGATCGATTCGGTCAGCTTGACCGCGTGATCCACAGCAACCTCGACCGCGGCGCTCAGTCCCATCTGACCTTCTGCGCCTCCGAGGGTTTCCGGCTCGCAGCCGACCAGCAGCACGTTCTTTATTTCGATATTCATCGCCCGCGCGATGCGCAGCACGTTCATGGGATTCATGGCGTGAGCTTCAACCACGGCCGTCGGAGCATCCGGATCGTCCAACGCTTTAAGATCAGGTTCGATGACATAGAGAGTGCCGGCAGCCCTGCCGTGCGGACAAGCGTCCACCAGGATCGTGGTTTCGTAACCGTCCTGCAGGGCGTAAGCGAGATCGAAGCCTCGGATGCCAAAATCGACCACGCGCACGCTCTCCGGCAGCTGCAGATTAGCCAGGCGGCGAACCACCTCCACTCCAAACGCGTCATCCCCCAGGAAGATGTTGCCTATGCCGGCAACCAGGATGGTCGGTTTCTGAACGGCGGGGGTTTGCGGGAATTGATCGGGTAAGAGTGGTTCAACTTCTCCCGCGTCAAAGAAGAAGCGATGACCGGGTTGGCGAAGCAAGCCCATGTCTCTTCCAGGATCACCATCAAGAACAACGCAGACGTGCTGCTTGCCCTCGTAATCCTGTTCGATGCATTCGATGGTTGCGATCTGTCCGGCGAGTGCTATGTCCATCACATCGCCGCCTGGACGCGGACGCAGCCGCACTCGGCTTCCGGACTTGACCTCGACTCCGGAAATTTCCAGATGATCGACAGGAGTTTTTTCTTCGAGGAGTTGCCACTCCCACTCATTCATTGCATCTCCTCCTTGAGTGGTCGCAACCCCCGCAGGACTCCGTGTAACTTCATCAACTGTTCAACTGGCATGGTTTCGGTGCGCTCCAGCATTTCGCGAGCGCGTTCATCCGACTGGCTCATCTCGCGTTTTTCTTCGTCGGTCAATGTCATAATTCGCAGGGAAAGAATCTCGTCGATCTCCGTTCCATCAAATAGATCTCCGGCGCTTTCCGGAGCGATCCGGGGATAGTCGTAGAGAATGATCGGCGAAGAAAGCATGGTGTCCAATTGTCCTTCTTCTCCGACGAGGACCGGCCAAGTTCCTAAATTCTTACAACTCGCGGCGAGCTCGCTGAGCCGCTCCGGAGGCGCGAACAGGGAAATAAATCTTCCATCCTGCACACCCAAAACCGTATGTGTCGAGACTAGAGAGCTCAACAAAGCATCCTCGCGACTGGTTTGCGCGGTAGCTTCAAAAGGTGTGGTGTTAAGGATTCGAATGCTGATCCTGAATATTCCGTCCTCAACCTTTTCACCCCTGACCTCGACAGCTCCACTGATCGCCCTACGCTCGCGCACGATCACAGCGCTGATTTGCCCACCGCTCTCGCGCACATATTCGAATTGCTTTTCCGCGGGGAAATTGAAGACATCGGGAATCCGTCTGTAGCCGAGCGTCTCGACGCTATACCCCGATAAGATCACTTCGCGCTCCACCGCTTCTTGCCATGTCTGGTAGATACGGTCTGCTACCTCAAGTCTCGTAACTGGGCGAAATTTCGGCACTTCACCGGGTGGCAACTCAGAGACCGGGATCGACAGCTCACCCATAGAACGCTCAACCACTTGCAAAAACCGCACCCGAATTTCGAGCGTGGTCTGAGAGTCGCCCTCAACCAGGCACTCCGTTTGCATCGTCCAGGCCTCGGTGCCTTTTTGCGCTTCGCTATAAGACAGCGGGCAGAGCACGCCGAAATTCCAGCGCTGCTGATTCTTTACTGACGATGGGCGGTAGGGATAGAGCATGTATCCCTCGTACAGCACCGCTTTCGCGATCTTGTCCACCATCATGAGATTCATCACATCACCGTCTCTTCAACCGGAATGATGCTCTCCAGAACCTCGTCCCAAGTGGGAATGCCGCGCTGGACTTTGTATTGATGCAAGCGGTCGAAGACATCTTTGTGCAAGCACAACCAGGCGCTGTTGGGATAATAAGACTCCATCATGTCGCGCCAGATTCTCACCGGGAGTTTGAACCGGGCTTCCTTGTCCCAGGAAATGGGCGCGACTTGCAGTCCGCCTTCTGCATTCGCATAGAAAACCGTGCCACTGAACTGCACGCAGACGGGTACTTCTCCGTCCGCTAGCCCGTCGAAGTATTTTGTGGCTGCAACATTGAAATCGAAACTGCACGACACCGGAAGATCGACCAGAGTGCTTCCCTTAAACGAAGGCACGATTAGATTGGCGTGGGTCCACAAGAGACTCCGCAGCGTTTGCCCCCAGCGGCTGGGCTCGCCAAATAAATCGAGCAATCGCTCCTGCTCCTTCGGGGTGTATTTGCGGCGGGTGACCTCGAGCTGGATCTGACAGCGCAGCGCGACCGTGTGAATCGTCTGTTCCGGGTTAGCGTCGGTCAGGCGAAGCTTAAAGGCCAGCAGAGGTGTCGCTGCATTGGCGACAAACTCGGCCCCCTCGACTTGGAAGCTCAGATTAGGCATGCGATTGCTCTTCCACCCCAGACAGCTCTTTGACCTCGATGGGGACATCGACTGATCGCGCTTTCAAACTCGTGAAAAACTCGCCCAGTTCCTTCCACACTTCCGTGCCACCGGAAAGACCTTTCCAATGCAGGCGAATCAATCCCACCAGCTTGTAACATTCGTCGATGGGCAGCAGGTAATACTCGGCCGCGGAATATCCGCGGGTGTAGCCCAGGCGGTTAACCAGCAGCCCTTCCACATCCGACTCCATTTCGTTCAGGATCGGGTTGCGCGCCACAATGTCGTTCCAGGATTCCAATGCCAGCATCGATTCGGTCGCACCGGCAGGGCTGGGATAGAGCGCGACCACGCGGTTCTCAAGACTGCTTCCGAAAAAAAAGGCCATGTTGATGGGGACCATCAACCCATTCCATTCGGCGACGCTGAGATTGAAGCCGGGGATCGAGCGTATCCGCCGCGGCACGCGCTTGAACTTCACGCCCTGGCCGCTGAATAGAATCGCGCAGGCCTCGCAGGTGCAGAGAAGCTTGCGCTGCGCTACCTCAATCAAGTGCGGATGGTCGGGTCGCAGGCCCACGCTGCACAACTCGCAACGTTCGAGCGGACGCTCGCGCCGCGCCAACTGACGCAACGTTCCAAAGCCATCGGCCGTTCCCGTTACTTGTCCTGAACTCATAATTCCAAAATCCAAATTCTTGCCGCGTGCCTTTCTTAATCCGCAGCTGCCGGTGATCCAGCTGGACCGGCCATCAACTTGTCCAAGGCCACAAATCCGGAGGCCGGCTTTTCTTCAAAACCCTCAATTACCAGAGAGGTCAAATCCGGCGCCGCGTCGTACATGACCCCCTCCAGAATGGCCTGCACGGTTTTCGAAGTGGAGCCGCAGGTATGCGAGCCGGTCTCAACGCGCAGCCGGATCGCGCCGTCGTTCACGCCAAGCAGTTCAACTTCACAGCCCTGCTTGCGCAACTGCGGCCGCACTTTGTCCACTGCCTTCACCACCCGGGTCTCGAGGTCTTCAGGGTGAAGGCCGTAAAGAATCAGAACACTGCTCACCAATGAATCGCGGCCCAGCCGGTCAATGATATTCATTCCTGGTTCTCCGGCCTCGGCCACGATATCGAGCGCTTTCTCCAGCGCGGCACTGTGCAGATCCATGAGTGACTGCACCAGATCTTTCGTTGCGGCCCGTGTCACGGGATCGGCGATCGATTCAATTTCCTGAACCAGCCCGCCGATCCGCTGCATGTCTCCCCGAAAATCTCTGCCGTCGGCCACAGTGCTCCTTCTCAAACTTTCCTTATCAAAAAAACGACAATACGAAAATGGGAGCGAAAGCGTAGTTTAAAAGTCCCCAACATTTCGTCAGCGAACCTATCTGGCAGCCCCAACAACTACCGCCCTCGCTCCCTCCCGAAGGACGTCCGCGTGCAACGGATTCAGGGTTGGAGACCGAACATCGGGGAATGATGAGTCTCCAGTACTTTCCCGTTGCCCAAGTACATGTGCACACCGCACGGCAAACACGGATCGAAGCTCCGTACCGCGCGCATGATATCAATTCCCTTGAACTTATCCGGGCCATTTTCCTCGAAGATCGGAGTGTTCTGCACCGCGTCCTCATAGGGGCCCGGAGTGCCGTAAATGTCGCGTGGATTGGCATTCCAGGGAGTCGGCGGATAGGGATGATAGTTGGCGATCTTACCTTCTTTGATCACCACGTGGTGCGAAAGCACGCCGCGAACCGCCTCGTGGAACCCGCAGCCAATGGCTTCCTCGGGAACTTTGAACTCCGTCCAGGTTTTAGTATGGCCCGCATGCAACTCCGCCAGCGCCTTTTCCATGAAGTGCAGGGCGGCGCAGGCGGCATAAACTTGGAAGTAGGTCCGCGCCCGGTCGCGTTCGATGGCATTGCTCCACTTGGGAATCTTCCACTCGAACTCCACCTCCGGCAGCGAGGTGGTTTTGGGCAGATACATCTTCACGCTGTGACCAGTGGATTTGATGTAGCCAATATCGACTAAACCGGCGAGCGCCGTAGCCCAGAGACGAGCAATCGGACCGCCTCCGGTGTCCATCGCAAGGTGATCACCTGTCCGTTTGTCGAGCCAACGCGGCGACATCACCCAGGTGTACTTGCCGTCGAAGTCGCGCTTTTGCGGACGCGGAATCGTAGTCTGGTTCCAGGGATGATTCTTATCCACCGGGTTTCCGAGTGGGTCAGTCTTGACGAAGACTTGCGAATTTTTCCATTCGTCGTAATAGGAACTGCCCAACAGAATGCGGATGTTCAGATTGATATCGACCAGGTCGGTGGTCACCAGTTTGCCGTCGACGACGATGCCCGGAGTGACGAACATCTTGTTGCCCCAGTTCGTCATGTGTTTATACGTGTAATCGCAATGATCGGGATCGTTAAACGATCCCCAGCACGCCAGCAAGACCCGTCGTCGGCCAACCTCCTCGTAACCGGGCAATGCCTCATAGAAGAAGTCGAACAAGTCGTCGTGCAGCGGAACGACCTTTTTCATGAACTCGACATACTTCATAAGGCGAACGAGGTAGTCGGTAAAGAGCTGGATGGTGGGCACAGTTCCGACTCCGCCGGGGTACAGAGTGGAGGGATGAACGTGACGCCCTTCCATCAGGCAGAACATCTCCCGCGTCATGCGGCTCATGACCAGGGCTTCGCGATAGAACGCGCCAGTAAACGGGTTGAGAGCGGTCATGATATCGGAGATGTTCCGGTAGCCATGGATACTGGCATGAGGCGCCGCAGTGGATTGGGCTTTGGCCCAGACCTTGGGGTTGGTTTCCTTGACCATCTGTTCGCAGAAGTCCACGCCGACGAGGTTGTCCTGAAAAATATTGTGATCGAACATGTACTCGGCAGCTTCGCCGAGATTGACGATCCACTCGGCGATCGGAGGCGGCTTCACGCCGAACGCCATGTTCTGTGCGTAGGTCGCGCAGGTGGCGTGGTTGTCGCCGCAAATACCGCAAATGCGGCTGGTGATGAAGTGAGCGTCGCGCGGGTCTTTGCCCTTCATGAAGATGCTGTACCCGCGAAAGATAGACGAGGTGCTATGACACTCGACCACATGGCGCTTCTCAAAGTCGATCTTGGTAAAGATGCCCAGGCTGCCCACGATCCGTGTGATCGGGTCCCAGTTCATTTCCACCAGGTTGCCCTTTTTGCTGGGAGTGTCCTTAGTCGGTGCAGTAATGGTGCTCATTCGATCGCTCCTTTACCTTCTCAATGCTCTTTGCATCTGTCAGTGATTCTCTCAATAGGATCGTGGATGGTATCCGGTGGTCAGTTCGGCCCGAGGATGACGCCACTTGGGTTCTTTGTTCACCGTGGACTGAGTCATGGAGCGCAGAGCACGAATCGCGCGGCCATAGGCACCGACGGCTGCGCTCGAGACCCTCGCGCCGGGTGGCTCATCCATGAAGGGCATGAACTTATCCGGAAAGCCGGGCATGGTGCAGCCAATGCAGATGCCACCCACATTGGGGCAGCCGCCGATTCCAGCCATCCAGCCGCGTTTGGGAACGTTGCAGTTCACGACGGGCCCCCAGCATCCCAACTTCACAATGCACTTTGGCGATCCGTACACTTCGGCGAAATCGCCCTGCTCGTAGTAACCGGCTCGATCGCAGCCCTCGTGGACCGTCTTGCCGAACAACCAAGTCGGTCGCAGTTGGTCGTCGAGCGGAATCATGGGCGCCAGTCCAGCCACCTGGTAGAGCAGGTAGAGTACGGTTTCCATGAAGTTGTCGGGTTGCACCGGGCATCCGGGAACATTGACGATGGGCAGACCGGCCTTGGATTTCCAGTCCCAACCCAGATAATCAGCCAAACCCATAGCTCCCGTTGGATTGCCTTCCATGGCGTGAATCCCGCCGTAGGTGGCGCAGGTTCCGCAAGCAACCACCGCCAGAGCTTTGGGTGCCAGACGGTCGATCCACTCGTTAGTGGTAATCGGCTGGCCGGTTTTTGGATCGGTTCCGAGCGCCGCCCAGTACCCTTCCTTTTTTATCTTTTCGTTGGGGATCGAGCCTTCGACCACAAGCACGAAAGGCTCGAGCTGGCCCTTCTCGGCCATATACCAAAATTTCAGGAACTCATCTCCGTTCTCATAGGCGAGAACCGGATTGTGCAAATGCACCTTGGGAAGTCCTGGGATTGCTCCCAGCAGAACGTCCTCGATGCTGGGTTGAGTAGCTGCAGTGACTGAAACCGAGTCTCCATCACAGCCTAGACCGGCTGTGATCCAGAGTATGTGTACCTCGGCGACAGGCGATGGTTTTTGCGTGACCCGACCGTATGGAACTGCTTCCGCTGCCATAACCGCGTTCTCCTCTCCTACCCAAACTTGTCAAGATGGAGGCCGAATTCCCCACAAACAGGAATCGCACAAGGAGAGCAACCCAGGAGCAGCCCTCTCCGCCGAAACGAGTTACCGAGTTCGGAACTGAAGTGCCCGATCAGAATCAACCGAATGTACGCCAGCGCACAAGCGGGAGCACCACTTTTTCAGTTCCGTGGGTATCACTATTTTTTCTATCGGGGATTCCCTGATGCCCGGGGAGTACCTGAAAGGTATTGGCAGGGTCAGGGATCAACGCTGAATTAGTGGCGAATACAATGCGGCGTCAAAACATTTCTAGGCGGTTTTCTCATTCATGTTCCACTGAATGGCGTGTTGCACGAGCTCGCGGGCACTGCGCAGAGACAGCTTTTCCTTAATGTGGGCCTGGTAAGATTCGACGGTTTTTATGCTGAGGTGCAGTTCTTCAGCGATCTGCCGGGTTCCGTGACCCTCTCCGATCAGGCGGAACACTTCCAGTTCGCGGTCGCTGAGATCGGCAATGGATGAGTTTCTTAGAGTGCCGGAGCCAGTAATGTAGTGCTTGAGCATCTTGTTGGCGAGGTGGTCGCTCACATAAATCTCTCCATTCAGAATGCGGCGCACGGCGTCGAGCACTTTCTCCGTGGCCTCTTGTTTCATGATGTAGCCGTTGGCGCCGGCGCGGAGGGCGCGTTCTGCGTAGATCGACTCTTCATGCATCGAAAGGATCAACACCGGCAGAGTGGGATGAGTGGTACGAATGTTCTTTAGCAGATCGAGGCCATCGGGGCCATTCAGTGAGATATCCACGATGAGAACATCAGGTTTGGCCGAAGCCAGCACGTGCATTGCGCCCGTCGCTTCTTCAGCTTCGCCGCAGACCACCAGATCGAGCTCCCGGTTGATGAGCAGCGCCAGCCCCTGGCGCACGATGGGGTGGTCATCGACCACCAGGATTCTTTTCTTGGTGACAACCTGATTTTGCGAGGCATGGCTCTGCGATTTGTAAGTCACACTCATGTTTCACTTCATTCCTTTGTCTCAACGGTAGGCGAGACCGGAAACAAACAGCTCACTATAGTTCCACAGATGGGGACGCGCTGCACATCGAGAGAACCTCCGACCATCCTGGCTCGGTAGTTCATCAGGTGAAGTCCCATCCCTTTGTTGCCGGTAGGGATGTCGGGGATGCCGCAGCCGTCATCCTGGATTGTAAGCGCTCCCTGGTGCTGGTCAGCGGCCAGACGAATGACGATCTGGCGAGCGTGACCGTGCTTGATCGCGTTGTTCACGGCCTCCCGGGCAATATAGTAAAGATGCGTGGCCACCGTGTCGTCATGGATTAATACCGGAGTAAAACACTGGAACCGGCAGCTGACCGTGAATAAGTCTTCCACTTCGCCCGCCCATTGCTGCAGGGCCGACATCAAACCCTGCGCGTCCGACACAACCGGAAGCAATCCGCGCGCCAATTCGCGTGTCTTGTTGATGGCTTCATTGACCAGGTTCACGATCTTGGCGGCGTCGCCTGCCTCGGGCACGCCTCTTTCCATCAGTTTTTGTTCCTGCACCTTACTCATGAATGCGATGCCGGTCAGATGCTGGCCCAAGCCATCGTGCAGATCTTGCCCAATGCGGCGTTGCTCCCGGGCGCTGATCTCCAGAATCGTTTTCTCCAGATGTTTGCGCTCGGTGATGTCGATTCCGGTCGCGATAATGTAGGTGGGCGTCCCCTCGTTGCCAGGAAGCACCGTGCTTGACCATGCGATTAGGCGGCGAGCACCGTCCCGCTTCACCAGGTAGGCCTCATAGTCGCTGGGCAATCGGTCCGAACAGAGCTGCTGAAACACTGACTTGAAACGGTCCACCTCTTCCGGAACCATGAACAATTCCCAGATCTTCCGGTCGGCAACCTCCGCGAACGAATATCCACTGGTTTGTTCGCAGGCCCTGTTGAAGCGGATGATCCTGCCTTCCGAATCCAGCACCACCACCAAAGCGCCCACCGTATGGAGGATGGCGGAGACCACATTACGTTCTTCTTGCAACGCTTCTTCGGTCCGCTTCAGATCGGTGATATCAAAGCCCACGCCGTGAATGAACCAGGGCTCGCCGTCCTCTTTGCGGATCATCTTCGCTTCGCAATGAAACCAGATGACGCGGCCATCGCGTGCAAGCACACGATATGCCGAACGCAACGGATTGCCCGTCAGGAACATCTCAGCCGCTTCGGTGCTCCACCGCTGCTTATCGTCTGGATGGATATGGCTGTACCAGCGGACCGGATCTTCCAGCCATTCTTCCTGGGAGAAACCCAGCGCGGATTCAATCTGCGGGCTGACGTAGGCCTCGCCGATCCCACGATCGAGATAGGCCATGAACACTACCGCCGGGATCTGCTCTACCAGCGCTCGATATCTGGCTTCGAGATTGGGGAGCTGCGCATCGTCATCTTTGGACCATCCCTGGTCTGGCCGTTCTGGCGGATATACGACACGTCTCGCAACTGCAGGATTGTGGTGCCGGCTGAAGACTCGGGCGAGACCCTGGAGGATTTCTTCAGCTTCGGCGGGATTCAGATCCGGCTCGACAACCGCAGAAGGATGGTCCTTACGCGCGTCGTTCGCATCAGTCGGCCACAAGAACGAGACCATGCTCACCCTTCAAGCGACAGCACCTTTACCTATTTTTCTTGGCTTTCTTGCGCCTTGCCCCGCGTTCGCTTGCGCCAGCTCGGCTCTTTGTTCAGCGACGACTGCGTGAAGCGTCGCAAGGCGTGAATGGCGCGTCCATAGGTTTGAACCGCAGCCGACGACAAAAGAGAACCCGGCGGCTGATTCATAAACGGCATGAACTTGTCAGGGAAGCCAGGCATGGTGCATCCGATGCAGATGCCGCCGACATTCGGGCACCCTCCAATCCCGCCCATCCATCCACGCTTTCCAACGTTGCACTGCACGACCGGACCCCAACATCCCAGCTTCACAATGCAAAGCGGAGATCCGTATTCTCCGGCAAACTGCGCCTGCTCGTAGAATCCGCCGCGGTCACAGCCTTCGTGCACCGTGTTACCAAATAGCCAGGTCGGCCGTAATGCCTCATCGAGCGGAATCATGGGCGCGCGGCCCGAGGCCATGTAGAGCAGATACAAAACAGTTTCCATGAAATTATCCGGCTGCACCGGACATCCGGGCACGCATACGATGGGAATCTCCGCTTTCGACTTCCATTTCCAGCCCAGGTAGTCGGGAAGTCCCATGCATCCCGTGGGATTGCCTTCCATGGCATGAATACCGCCGTAGGTGGCGCAGGTTCCTGCCGCCACGACCGCCCACGCGTGGGGAGCGAGACGATCGATCCATTCACACGTGGTGATCGGCTGACCGGTCTTTGGGTTCGTGCCTAGGGAAGCCCAGTAGCCTTCTTCCTTATTGTGCTCATTCGGGATGGACCCTTCCACTACCAGAATGAAATTTTCCATCTTCCCTGCAGCAGCTTGATGGAAGGGCTTCATGAACTCGTCACCATTCGACAGGGCAAGGAAGGGATTGTGCAGCGTCACTTTTGGAATCCAGGGAATTTGCCCGAGAACAATATCTTCAATGCTGGGCTGGGTAGCCGCGGTCATTGCGATGGTGTCCCCATCACAGCCCAGGCCGGCGGTAATCCAGAGGACATCGAGCTCGGTCACCGCGTCCTTACTTATAGTCGTTGACGCCATCCGTTGCTCCGTGGACGACATCATAAGCCCTTTGGTTCTGGAAGAGAAAGCGCCATCGCCACCGAACTTCAAGGCACCGCCTGGCGACCAAACCTGTAGGTCAAAGTTACGCTTGCGTAGGAAGGTATGCGCACTCCCACAACTTCCTGAATGTCGGAGGGGTAGAAGTTTTCTGTGGTCTGCCCGCTGTAGCCGCTCGCAATAAGAAAGTTCACACCCGCATCAACGCGTCCCTTCAAGAAAGGCCGGACCAGGGCGCCGCGAAACTCCTTCACCGGAGTTCCGGTGCATTCGGCGTTCAGGTTCGGCAGGCATCCCGTGCCTAAAGGCTTCGTGCCCACATACTCAAATTCACCCCGCATTTGCAACTGCAACGGAAGCTTCTGAATAGTTCCCAGCAGATCGAAGATGGTTCGCGGCGCTTCTGGCGTCGGTCCGCCCGTGTCGATGTCCCGAGCATCCGCTTTGGAAAAAGTTGCCAATAGCGATCCTTGGGCGAAGTTGCGGCGCACCGCGACCGTCATAAATCGAAGGCGGCTGGGTCCCTCGTTGATCTGCAGACCAGTGTCCGGATCGATTTTCGCCAGCTGCGCGCTGCTGGTGACATGGCCCAGAGTAAGTCGCAAATCTGTTCTATGGATGGTCTTGCTGGCAACAATCTGATATGAATGCGACGTGGCCACCGGAGTGCCCACCGTAGTTCCGGTGCCGATTCGAGGGTCTTCGGTAAAGAAAGCTTGGCCAAAGCTGAGGGAGATAACAGGGACGTACCACGATTCCCTGGGCAGAAAAGAAACGGTCGCTTTCGGCGAGTTCGCGTCTATCCATTTCTGAAAAGAATTCTGCGCGTGTAGGAAATCGTCGTTATCAACATCGATTTCATCGCGGCGCCAGCCGAGGTAGTAGCGAAAATAGTGAGTCAGTGCTCCTTCGACGGCGATGTATGGTGTTAGCGAAGAGAGGGTGATGTCGTTTCCGTCTACAGGCGTAAACGGCCCGTAATAGGCGGGGTCGCTGGGATTGAAGAACCCATAGTGGTCGAGATCATCCCGTCGCGGCGCTTCGCGCTCATAGTCAAAGCCTGTCAATAAAGACAAATAATCGGCAATCTTGTTCACGTAGGTCGCGCTGCCGCCCGCGACGGTGCGGAACTCACTCTGCCGGATGAGCCCTTGCCCAAAATCTGAAAACAAAGAAAGATTGTAGGTGCGAAAAAAGCCTGACAGCAGCAGTTGTTGGCTGCTATTCAGTTGCCAGGTGTCGTTGAAGGCCACGAGTGCGGTGTGTGTCTGGCCTCGCTGACGCGGATCGATGGTGTCTCCATAGTTCGGGAAATTGGCATCGTTGGTATTCAGCGCAAAAATCGGGACCAGTCCCGGAACGTAGGACAACCCGTAATACCCGATGCCAAACAGAGTGAGCCGATGCTCGCCAACGTGAAACACTCGCTCGCCATTGAATTTGTATTGTTGCCGATGTTCCAGCCGATCCAGAAATCCATTGCCATAGGAGGCTTCGAACCCCATCCATGATTCGGGGGTGGGGCCTAATCCAGCCACCGCATCGATGTCCCGATAATCTCCTGTAAGCGTAATGAACGGATCAAGGCGAGACCGGAGTCCATAGGTCGCCGCAAGATTGACCGAATGATTTCCTTCCCGGACGTTGAAGGCTCCGCCATCGACTTGAACACTATCCAGAATTTCCGGAATGAATATGTTGGGATCGGAATAACCATTGCCGTGGGCATTGGCCGACAGATTGTTGGGTACCAGATAGCTGCCGACTGCGATGTACTCTGCAATGGGCTCGCCGTGATCGCCCGCCACGCCTGGCGCAAAATATTGTGGCGCCTTTATGCCACTCGATGCGGTCTCGATGGGGTATCCGGGAATCGACACGGGCGCGCCTGGGCGGCCAGGATTGGCGTCCAGTAGGCCCTGGCGGACAAAGACCTTCTCCGCCGGGTCGGGAGCAAGCACATCGGATTGGTTCACCTCGGCTGTGACCGTAATGTTCTCAATCCGGGAAGAGAGCTGGCTCATTTCAATCTCGATCAGAGAATTGCCATTTGAACGAACTGCAATCTCACGGATGACCGGCCGGAATCCGGAAGCGGCAGCTTTGACCACGAACTCACCGGTCGACTGAACGTTCATCAGAAACTGCCCGTCAGGCTGTGACATCGCTTGGGCCAGAACCTGATTGTGTCCGATAGGTTGAATCGACGCGTTGGGCAGAGCATTCCCTTGGGGATCGGTGACGCGGCCCTTCAGAACGATCTCTCGACCAAGCACAGAAAGAGACAGCGAAATAGCAAGCATCAAGAACGAGATCAGGGTTTTCCCCACGGCCATAGTACTCTGACGTTTTTGGCGCTTTGCGTAGGAAACAAGGCCAGTCAAAGTCGGCTCTTTTCATGGGGCGTGAGTACTTTGATTGATTTCGTCACCTTGGTATGCGCACAGCGCCGCAACACGAATTATGAATCGTGCTACGCACAGGATTCTCTCTCGTTCACACTCTACAGAAGTCGGCAGACAGCGTGGAAAACGATAAGCACACCGATCCTCAATCGGCCGGAATTAAGGCAGAACATGCGTTTCCACTCCTTTGCTTTTTTGGCTTCCTTTTGTCCGAGCAAGACATCCAAGCGTAAGATTATTGCCAAGGAGACCTTGTGAAAATATTGTTAACAATCACTAGTGGTGTTGGGATAGCAACGTTGCTTTTCGCGGGATACGTGTTTCTTACAGCAATTCCAGACGTGGGCCGCTACATCAGGATCAGCAGGATGTGAGTACATGCAAGGCGTTAAGTCCGCGAAATGCGGTTAACTTTTTCTCGATCGTCACTACCTAGGTGGGTGCGATAAAGGGGCGTGTCCTCCCGGCACGCCAGCCGCGACTTCCCGGCTGGTCCTCACTCAGACCCACGTCCTTTGTCGTGTGGTGGTTCACGAAGTCTGGTGCGTATATCTCATCCACCACTTCGTATTTGCCATACGTAAGAATGTCGCTGAACCGCCCCCAGATCTCGCCGGCCTGCTCGATGCGCGCTCGAAACAGGTGGGGACGGCGGCACACTACTACTATCTTCTGCATCCGTAGGCGCGATCCGGATCGCTTAAAATATCCATATGAAAATCGACAAGCTGCTCAGCCGCTACCGAGTGGAACACGGGAAACACTTCCGACTCAAGGATCATGATCCGGCGGATACGCACGGAATCGGCTCAGAACTGAAGCCGCTGGCGAAGGAACTGTTGGCCGATGGCGTCAAAAAGCTCGCCAGCCTTCAGGACGTTCTCGCGGCGCAGGATCGCTGGGGCCTGCTGATCATCTTGCAGGCTATGGATGCAGCCGGAAAGGATGGAACCATCAAGCATGTGATGTCGGGAGTGAATCCGCAGGGGGTCGACGTTTGGTCGTTCAAGACGCCATCGCCCGAAGAATTGCGCCATGATTATCTTTGGCGAAGCACTAAGTGCCTTCCGCAGCGGGGCCACATGGGCATTTTTAATCGGTCTTATTACGAGGAAGTGCTCGTGCTGCGGGTGCACCCTGAGATTTTGCAAAATGAAAAAATGCCAAATGTCCTAGTCACAAAACATATCTGGCAAGAGCGCTTTGAAGATATCAATTGCTTCGAACAATACCTTACGCGGAATGGAATCGCGGTGGTCAAATTCTTTCTACATCTTTCGAAGAAAGAACAGAAGAAGCGCTTCCTGGAGCGGCTCGACACGCCCGACAAGAACTGGAAATTTTCTTCCGCCGATATAAAGGAGCGCGAATTCTGGGATGCTTATCAGGAAGCGTACGAGGAGATGATTCAGCACACGGCGAGCGCTAATGCGCCCTGGTATGTGGTGCCCGCGGACAATAAATGGTTTACGAGGATAGTGGTCGCGCAGGCTGTGGTCGATGCATTGAAGGGTATGGATTTGAAGTATCCGAAGCTGAGCAGCGTAGAGAGGACCGCGTTGGCAAAAGCGCGTCAACAGCTTGAAAACGAGTGAAGCGTGTGAGAGTGACGCCCGTCTATCGCTGATCACTCTCGCTGACTGCAGGTCGTTCACCTCTCCGCATTCATCATTTCAAAATGATGGGCAACGGCTGGTCGTAGGGCTGAATTGCTACGGTCAGAGATTTGCGTTGATCAAACGCTTCTTTGGCGAGCTTAAAGCCGACGATGATGGTTCCTCTCTGCACGGTTCCCGGCAGCAGTTTCGTCTCCGGTGAAAGCGGCGGCTCCGAATTCTGTTTCAAGACCGGGAAAGCCTGGTAATAGCGGTCGAGGTCGACAGCCGACGCGGCCTCGTCATCGAGCGTCTGATTGTCAGCCGTGACCAGCTGTGCTTTTAGTGTGTGAATCCACAACGGCTTCTCGCCCGTATTGTGCAGCGTCAGAGTGATGGCGCTGAGGATCATATTCTGGCCCGGCACATCGGCAACAGAAACGAAGTCGACCGAGCCCGCGCCCTGCGGTTTCGCCCTCTCCGTGAAAGCGAAAATTCCCACAATTACAGCCACTGCGGCGAGGCATATCAGGACGATGCGCACGGGCGGGAGATTGCGCTTGGCAGTTCCGAATTCATCGCCGATATGGAACTCGGTAATTTGTGGAGGCGAAGCCGGCGGCGGCAAAGGCGCCGGCTGACTGGAAGCCGGCGCGGGTTTGGGATCGGAGTTTGGCTCGGGCATGAAGTGATTGTAGACGACCGAATGGCGACCGTCCCATCGGGCGCGGCATTCGGCGAAGTGAATGTCCGTTGCGATGTTCATGGTTGCCGGGTTACAGGAAAGCTTGTGGTGCCACGAACGAGTTGCCGGCGTACCTGTTGCCGCGAACCAGTTGTTGCGAACGACAGGACAAGTATTCCCCTCCGTGCAGTGCCGTGACTTTGGTTACCTTGCCTGGTGTGACGGATGCTGCGACGATGCTGAAGATTTCCTTTTGGAGGTACTCGGCGGTGAATCGTACAACTCTCTTTGCCGCGTTGGCTTGCGCGCTGCTGGTGTTCAGCATGTTGGGCTGCGGGTCGACCAAGAAGTTGCAGTCCGTTCAGCTCTCAACCTCGTCCACGTCTGAAACGAGCACGTCCGGGCTCAGCCTGAACGGCATTTCTTCCAACATCCAGCTCTATGCCTGGGCAAACTATAGTAACGGAAAATCCGTCCTCATTCACGGGGACGAAGTTACCTGGCAGATTGTTATCGATCCCATCTATAACCAGGATGCCTATGGCAATGCTCTGCCGCCGCCGCCTCAGGTTGTCCAGTTAAGTGCGACCGGCTTGGCGACAGCTGTCGATCCTGCCTATTGCACATGGGTCGATGTCGCGGCGGTTACCCTGGCAAATCCGACGCCAACCCCCTCTTGGGCGGAAAGCGGCAGCTACGATGTTACGGCTACCTTTCAAGGAATGGTTACCGCGCCCGTAGCGATCGCGGTAGCTGACACAGGGGGGGACGCCTATTTTCCGTATTACGACCAGGACGCCGCCAACCTAAACAATCCCAGCGGACTATGTGGTCCGGCTTCAACCCCGTAAGCTGACGTTTAAACAATTTTCGCGGGGACGGCGGCTCACACTGCCGTCCTCGTTTCCTTTTAGAACGCTGATTTGGATCGCCGGTTCCGGGTTCCGCCGGTACGTTTTCCATTCACTACTCACCCTTCGGTTTGAGTGTCCCGCCTGCACCCTTTATAATCTTTAGGTTTGCCCGTGAAGGCAATCTTTCCCTATGCTTGATATTCCCGCCAACGAAGTCGTGTCCGGATGAAGGTTCGCACCGGCATAGAAGTATCCAGCCAATCCGACATCGGTTGCCTGCGCCAGAATAACGAGGATTCGTTCGGTTACTGGGAGCCCGACGATGACCAGCAATTTCTGCGCAAGGGGCGGTTGGCCGTAGTGGCCGACGGCATGGGCGGCTACGAGGGCGGGCAGGAAGCGAGCCGAATGGCGGTAGAGACGCTGATGGCCGTGTATCGCGACTTTGACGGCGATGGTCCGCAGGAAGCTCTGGTTGAGGCCTTGCAGGCTGCTCACGAGCAGATACGCAGTTACAGCTTCGCCCATCCCGAGTTGCGGGGTATGGGAACGACCTGCACGGCTGCGGCGATCGTGCAGGACGAGCTCTACTTCGTGCACGTGGGCGACACGCGCCTCTATCTGATTCGCGACGGCCAGATTACGCGGGTAACCCGCGATCACTCCTATGTTGGGCGCCTGGTGGAGGCGGGAATGATCAGCGCGGAGGAAGCTGAACATCATCCGCAGAGGAATATTCTGACTGCGGCTTTAGGCACGAATCCCGAGCTGATCATGGATTCTCCCGAACAACCGGAGCCACTGCTCGCCGCCGACGTGCTCGTGATTTGCACGGACGGATTGTGGGGACTGATGCGCGATGCCGAGATTCTTGATGCCGTCGAAAATAACAGTGCCGAGAAAGCGGGGAGGCAGTTGATCGCGCTGGCTAAGGAACGCGGCGGACCAGACAACATCACGGTCGAAATTCTGCGCCTGCGCTGACTTAAATCGGCAGGCCAATGGACTGGTGCGGGGAATTTGGTCGGTCCACAACTGCAAAGCCTTGCATACCGACGTGCACTGTCAGGCTCGATTTAGCCGTAACCGGCTGAAATCACGGGACTGGCTGAGGCAAGTTGTGTAAATACTTTGGCAATGGGCCTGCATTTTCGATAATGCTTATTAGTGAGATAGAGTTACTCGGCGGACACTATGAAAGTTTCGCAAAAAGGGCTGTACGCGTTACAGGCGCTGATGGTTCTGACCCGGCGCTATACACAAGGCGCGATTCGGATTCGCGACATTGCCTACGAAGAAAATCTTCCGGAAAAGTTTCTCGAACTGATTCTGCTGGAGCTGAAAAACGCTCGTATCGTGGAGAGCGTCCGCGGCGCCAAGGGCGGATACCGCTTGCGCCGCTCGCCGGCGGAAATTCGCCTGAGCGAGATTATTCGTTTGATCGACGGCCCGCTCGCGCCTTTTGGCGACGCCGACCAGTTGCGCACTCTCATCGATCGCGATGCCGAGCACAGCGCCCTCTATAAAGTTTTCCTGGAAGTGCGGGACGCGGCGGCGAAGATTTTAGAAAATACGACGCTGGCTGATCTGATCGACCGCGGCCCGGCCGCGAGCTCACATCCGAAGAGCATTAACCGCAAAATCGGCAACCGGAAGACCCGCAAGAAAAAGAAATCGGAGCCCACCATTCTGCCTATGGTGGCGCGAAGTGAAGCGCAGTAGAACAGGTGGCAGGAAAACCTAGAGCCACAAAACCAAGAGGCGGGAAAACAAAGGCACAGGAAAAGCAAATGACAGGAAAAGCAAACCCAAGGGCAGGCGTTAGGCCGGCCTAGCCGCTCTTTATGATTTTCCTCTGCTTTTGCTTTGCCTGCACTTTTGTTTTTCCCGTCACCTGAAACCTGTCACCTGCATTAGCCCCTGACACCTGACACGTGCTTCCCGTAAGATTCCCTGTGCTCGTCTTCTGGATTCTGTTTAACATTTTTGTGCTGGCGATGCTGGCGCTCGATCTCGGCTTGCTGAATCGCGGATCCCACCGCGTCGGCTTGCGCCAGGCGCTGGCCTGGTCGGCAATCTGGATCATGCTGGCGGCGGTGTTTGCTCTGCTGGTGCTGTTGCGCTTCGGGCGTCCGCAGGCGCTGCAATTTGTAACCGGCTACGTCATCGAACTTTCGCTTAGCGTCGACAACCTGTTTCTGTTTGTCCTCATTTTTCGCTATTTCAGCGTCCCCGAAGAACATCAGCACAAAGTGCTCTTTGCCGGGATTCTTGGCGCGCTCGTCATGCGCGGCGCCTTCATCATGACGGGTGTGAGCCTGCTCCTGCGCTTCCATTGGATCACTTACGCCTTCGGCGCATTGCTTGTTTATTCCGGGATCAAACTGCTGCGCCACGGCGCAAAGGAAATTGAACCTGAGAAAAATATCATTCTGCGCCTGTTTCGCCGCGTGCTTCCGGTGACCAAGGACTATGTGGGCGGCCAGTTCTTCACGCGCGGCGATAGTGACAACGGCAGGCTCTACGCCACGCCGCTTCTCGTGGCGCTGCTGATGGTTGAGACCAGCGACGTTCTTTTTGCGGTGGACTCAATTCCCGCCGTGCTCGCGATCACGCTCAACGCTTTCATCGTCTACACCTCGAACGTATTCGCCATTCTCGGCTTGCGCTCCATGTATTTTGCGTTGGCGGGGATGATGGATCGGTTTCACTATTTGCATTACGGGCTATCGGCGGTGCTGATTTTTGTCGGAGTCAAAATGCTGGCGTCGCGTTCCATAAGCATTCCGACCGAATGGACCCTGACCATAGTGCTTGTCGTTTTGGGAGCTTCCGTCCTCGCCTCGCTGCTGCGCCGGCAAGACGGCCCGGGCGAGTAGGGCAGGGAATTATGCGTTCGTTGGTGCAGTTCAGTCCTTATCAATATCAATATCAATATCAATATCAATGCAAATCAAAACTCGAACTTCCCACCAGCGATCCATTTCCGTCAGAAATAGAAGTAAGCGTCGTCACCGCGGAGAATTACCGCGTTGGCGGATGATAGTCGCACTTAGACGACTGAACGGTTAGCACCGGATGGAGTCTCGAATGACGACGGACAGGCAACTGACCGCCGGGGCAGGCGGCGGTCTGGGGGAGTCGCTGACCAGGGCCCAAAAGGAGGCGCTGGAGTGTGCGGTCGCCAAGATTGTTGCTTTCGGTGCACAAGAGCTCGGAGCAGATGATCCAGATGTTGCAGTCGGGCTTGACGGTAGGCGAACTGTCGCAGTATGCGGCCAGCCGGACCGGCGAAGTTGCCTGATGCAGGCATGTTTCGAGGTTTTAACGTTTCAGATTTTCACGATCAACCAGCGGCGACTTAGCGAAAGGTGATTGAGTTGTGCCGAGGAAGTCGAACAGCTATGACCGAGGAACCGTTCTGTTGTCCAGATTTCAGAGTCACGACCTGGGCACTTTGCCTCGATCTGCCAGCATCGATCCACCGTTTGCCAAATTGATTCCGGGGAGCTGGTTTGCTAAGGTCGTCGTCATGTCCGAGCGTTCCACCGAGCAGATACGCGAATTGCTCGACTCCCTTTATCGCGTTGATTCGGGACGAATCCTGGCAACTTTGATCCGCTTGCTCGGTGATTTTGATCTTGCCGAGGAGGCGATGCACGAAGCCTTTGCGGCTGCGCTGACTCTGTGGCCGAGGAGCGGAGTACCCGGCAACCCGCGACCATGGTTGATTTCGACCGCCCGATTCAAAGCCATTGATACTCTGCGCCGACGGGCAAGATTTGATGCGTCTCAAGACGAGCTCGTGCGATATCTCGAAGCGCAATCGAGTTCGGCGGAAAGGTCCAATAAAAATGAAGAGGACAGCCTCGAGGAAGATCGCCTTGAAGACGATCGGCTGCGCCTGATTTTTACCTGCTGTCATCCCTCTCTCGCGCCGGAGGCGCGCGTTGCGCTCACCTTGCGTGAGGTGTGCGGGCTGACAACCGAGGAGATAGCAAGGGCCTTCCTCATCACTTCGCGTACGCTGGCGCAGCGCATTGTGCGCGCCAAGGCAAAGATTCGAGAGACACCGATTCCGTATGAGGTGCCGACGCCGCAGGAGTTGCCGGAGCGACTGGGCGCGGTGCTTCAGGTCATCTACCTCGTCTTTAACGAGGGTTATTCGGCTGCCGCGGGAGGGGAGGTAACGCGGGCCGAGGTGACCGGCGAGGCGATTCGACTGGGACGGTTGCTGACCGAACTCCGGCCAGAGCCGGAAGTAATTGGGCTGCTTTCCCTGATGTTGCTACAGGAATCCCGTCGCGCCGCGAGAACCTCTCCGACCGGAGAGCTGATTTTGCTGGAGAACCAGGATCGCTCGCTCTGGAACCGAGTGCAGATCGCGGAGGGAGTGGCATTGCTGGAGAAAGCCCTGAAGTCCTGCCGCTTCGGCTCTTACACGCTGCAGGCCGCGATTGCGGCCGTTCATGCGGTGGCGGAATCGGCCGCTGTCACCGACTGGCGGCAGATTGTTGCGCTTTACAACCGATTGGTACGAATTCAGCCTTCGCCAGTTGTACAGCTAAATCGTGCCGTGGCAATTGCAATGCGCGATGGTCCAGAGGCCGGTCTGACGCATATCGACGCGGTGTTGGAACATGGCGAATTGGCAAATTATTACCTGGCGCATTCCGCCCGTGCAGATATGTGCCGCAGGCTCGGCAGGACAGCTGAGGCTCGGTCCTCTTATGAGAAAGCTCTGGCGCTGACCGAACAGGAACCAGAGCGGGAATTCCTGCAAGAGCGGATTCTGGAGTTGAAATGAAAAACGGAGTCGCTGTCGATTTTCGGTCTCCCGGCAGAAGTCGTGAACGTCCCGTGCAGTCCAACCCGTCTGTCCCAGTATCTTGACGAATCGTAAAACAGAAGAGCGACATCCAAAAAATATGCCTTACTACAAGTAAAACTAAATGTAAATCTACAAGGAGAAATCGATGCAAGCCGAAATCCGTGAGAACACAACAACGCACGGGGCTTGGCGCGTGATACATCCCCTCAGCCCTGAAGATTCTGCCGCGATGACCGCCCTGAGATCGGTTGTCGCAGGCATGAAAGGAAAGCTCGTAGGGACCGCCGCTCGCGGTCCGTTCAACGGCATCATGGAGCGCGTCGCCGCCCCGGGCGGTGTCGCCTTTGAGGCCGACACGGTCGGAGGCATATCTGGCTGGTGGGCCAGACCGGCGCAGGCTCGGAAGGGGGCCGCGATCCTTCACCTGCATGGCGGCTGGTTCAACTGGGGAACGGCCCAGGCGTTCCGCAACCTCGTCGGCCATATCGCGCTGAGCGCCGGCGTGGATGCGTTCATACCCGATTATCGGCTCGCTCCTGAGCACCCGTTCCCTGCGGCGATCAGGGACGCGGAGGCCTGCTATTGCGGGCTCGTAGAAAGAGGAATAAAGAAGATCGCGCTTACCGGCGACTCGGCCGGAGGCAATTTGGCGCTGGTGCTCTTATCCGTCGCCACTACGCAAGCCGCCTCGGGTGGGATCGCTCCCGTGGGTGCAACTGTGCTATCTCCGGTGACGGATCTCGCGCTTACTGGCGAAAGTTTCGAAACGCGGGCAGAAGCGGACCCGTACTTCACCAAGTCTCAAGCTGCCAGACTTGTGCGTTCTTACCTGAGCGAGACCGATCCGAAAAATCCCCTAGCCTCACCCCTTTATGGGAATCTGACGGGACTGCCGGCAATCCGCGTCCATGTCGGAGACGACGAAGTGCTGCTCGACGACTCACGCCGCTATGTGGAGCGCGCTGTCGCAGCGGGCGTCGATGCCAACCTGGACGTATGGCTGGGGATGGCACATGGGTTCGTCAACGGCGTCGGGACATTGAAAGCCGCCACCGCCGCACTAAGCGCCATCGGAAAGTTTCTGAATGAGCAAAGCACCCCATATTGAGAGTTGACGGCGCTTGACGCTAGGAGGAGAAGCAAACTGACCACGCTGATACACGAACCGAAGGAAGTGACAACCCGAACCATGAAGAAAACCGCGCCGCCCGAGTGGCTGCTCGCTCTCTGGAAGTAAATTGATGACAAAACGTTCGGCAAAGGCTTCGATTGTTTCACCGAGAACGCAACTTGCAACCTTGGCGTCGCAAATTGGCACGGACGCGAGCAAATTCGCGAGAATCTACGTGCATTTATCGATACCGGCTTTACCGCACTGCACCGTGTTGTCGAATACTGGGACTGTGGCTCATCGAAGGTATTCCGCGGTACGGTTACGATGACGCCGGATGACAAAAGCAAACCGGTAGTGGAGCCGGTAATGACGCACTTCTTCTACATGGATGAGGACGACCCGACCAAGGTCAGAAGGTGGTTGGGTGCCGTCGGCCCCATCCAGTTCTGAGGTAACCCATGCAAGCGCGGGAACACGTCAGAGAACATGAACTTGGCGATCTGGCTGGGTGGCCCGGGCTTTTGATCTCGCTGGCATTACCGACACAGTGGGTTGCCCCCGTGCCTTCGCGTTCTCGGCGGAGGGCGGCTACCACGAACGCATACCCAACGGGGTTGTATAGAACGGGCAAAAGTTGCGTCGGCAGCATCGCTACCCGCCCCTTCGACAAACTCAGGGCAGGCCCTTGAAAAAAAACGCAAGGACAGGGCACCCTCGAGCCCAGCTTCCGGCCGCCATTCGAACGTGTCAGTGACCCACAGATTCCTCTGACGTCGCCAGAAAAAATGGAATAGCTGTCGATTTTCGGTCTCCCGGACGACTATCTGATAACAGAACGATGAGCTACGGCTCTCTGAGTCACAGGAAACAAGGAGGAATGGATGAAATACATCTGTTTGGGATACCTCGAGCCAGGAAAAATCGAAGGGATGACCGAGGACGAGCGACACGCAATGCTCGACGATTGCTTTGAGTACAACGACCATCTGCGCGCCAACGGACATCTTGTTGCCGAACTACCTCTTCAGCCTCCGGGGACCGCCTTGACCCTGTACTGGAAAAACGGCAAAGTCGCGACGACCGACGGCCCCTATGCGGAAACCAAGGAACAGGTCGGCGGCATTCAGATCCTTGAGGCGCGAGACCTCAATCATGCCATTCAGCTTGTCTCACAGCTTCCAGGCTTTAAGTATGGACTTGGACCGGTTGAGATACGGCCGGTGGCGGATATCAACGAAATGATGAGGGAGAGCGAGCAGCGACGGCGAAAGCATACCTCGCGATGAGGGCGCCCGCGAGGGGGAAACATGATCAGTATCATGGCCGTTTCTATCGCATATTTTGCAGATGTGGACAGCGCGTGATATTGAACCACCGATATCACTCAACGTTTGCGGCTACTCGGCGGTTGTCGGATCGATCACTGACTTGACTTCCGAGACACGGTTCGCCGGGAAGCCTCCTTGTTCCGCGTGTTCTCGAACCATCTTTTCGTCGGGGGCAATGTAGATGCAATAAATCTTGTCTGCTGTTACGTAGCTGTGCAACCACTGGATCGTTGGCCCGAGTTGGTTGAGAACACTGCGGGATTGCTGCGATAGGGTCCGGACTTGGTCCGGCATCGCATTTCCAATTCCCGGAACGTCGCGCTCGATGACGTATTTGGGCATGTCGTTATCCTGTCGTTTTCTTTTTTGTTTGATTCGTTGTAAGCAAGTGAAGGGAGGCTAACGCCTTCTGTTGTTCGCGGACGCGGCCTCCCCACTGTCTTTCCATCGGCGATCTATTCAGCTGTGCAAGTCACCTGATTATTCCAGTCCACGTAGGCACCTTGGGGGTTTGCCCTCCAAGCCCAGACGTGCAGCTCAAAGAAGGCAGGTATGTTAAAGCGGTTTGGGCTGTCAACGAATTGGAAGACTTGACCGTCCAGCACCGGGGGATTGTTGTTGTTGTTCTGCAGCCATGGGTCTGCAAAGACAATGAACTCGACCCCCACTAGCCGCATGGCGCCGTTCGATGGCTCGTAAATCAGGGCTTGTGGCTGTGAGGCATCAATCTGGCCCGCATTGAGCAGCGTCCCGTTGACGTAGTGCACGCCCATGGCACCGTGGTCCTGACCTGTAACACAGCCGAGGAAAGGCGCGTAGCCGGCGGCCGTGGCGGCATTGACGTTGAGGTACTGCTGCGTGGCGGTGCGAACGAGTTGGACGAGATTGGGCGAGCCCGGCATAGAATCTGGTTGCATTTCATGCTGCGCCAAGGCAAAAGACGAAAGCGCCAGAACGGCGACAGATAGCACAGACGCACGCGACGCGACAAAAACTCTGCTTTTCATTGATTCCCCTTTTCTGAGCGCAATTTAAAGATCTTCCCCAATGGGAACTGCTTGTGCTCTATCTCTAACAGCGCAATCGCGGGGCAAATCTGATCACGAGTTGAATTTTTTCCCTCGACACAGAATCGCTGGCTCGGCAGAACCTCCGTGACAGTCATGGTCCGTGACAGTCCGTGACAGTCATGGTTGACATTCGACGAGGACATGGCTACGCTCGGAAACACCTCCCCCTTGAGGCCTCTTCGTGGGGCAGACTTCTACCAACGAGATTACGAAGCTTTTGCATGGCTGGCAGGGCGGTGACGGCGCCGCGCTCGATGCCTTGGTGCCAGTTGTTTACAAAGAACTGCGTCGCCTAGCGCACTACGAACTGCGCAAGGAGCGTCCCGACCACACTCTGCAGAGCACGGCGCTAGTACATGAAGCTTATTTTCGGCTGGTTGGGCGGGACCTTCCGCAGTGGGAGGGCCGCACCCACTTTTTCGCAATTGCAGCCCAACTTATGCGCCAGATCCTGGTGGACTACGCTCGCCGCCGTCGCGCCTCCAAACGTGGCAGCGGCGTGTGCATGCTCACACTGGACGATGCCATGGCAATGCCCCAGGGCAAGGATGTGGACGTCGTCGCGGTCGATGATGCCCTCAATACTCTGGCTGAGGTCGATCCGCGGCAGAGCCGCGTAGTGGAGTTGCGTTTCTTTGCTGGCCTTTCGTTGGAGGAAACCTCCGAGGTGATGGGGATTGCGACCGCGACGGTGCAGCGCGACTGGACTGCGGCCCGCGCCTGGCTGCATCGGGAGATCTCCCGGAGACCCATCCCCCCGAGGCCCAGGACATGAGTTCGGAACGCTGGGAACGGACCAAAGAAATCTTGGAGCAAGCGCTACGCCTAGCTGCCGAGGCGCGGCAAGCCTATCTTGAGTCGGCATGTGGTCCGGACGCCGATCTGCGCAGCGAAGTGGAGTCTTTGATCGCTTCCCACGAGGAGGCCGGAAGCCAGTTTCTGTGTGCAGCCGCGCCGGATGTTCTGCGACTGGTCCCACCACGCACCCTCGCCCCCGGCACGAAGCTCGGGCCATACGAGATTATCGGACTGCTGGGAGCCGGCGGGATGGGCGAGGTATACAGGGCGCGGGATGCACGGTTAGAACGCATGGTTGCGATCAAGACTCTACCCGGCGCTTTCCACGCAAACAGTGACCGGCTGCTGCGCTTCGCGCAGGAAGCACGCTCGGCATCTGCCCTCAATCACCCTAATATCGTTACCATTTACGAACTCGGACAGGACGGTCCCACTCACTACATTGCGATGGAGCTGGTAGAGGGGAAGACGCTGCGCGAGCTGCTTGTCACCGGATTGCTGCCAATACGAAAAACGATTGAAATCGCGGCGCAGGTCGCCGAAGGGCTGGCTAAAGCGCATGAAGCGGGCATCGCGCACAGGGACCTAAAGCCGGAGAACCTGATGGTTTCTCACGATGGATTGGTCAAAATCCTCGACTTTGGAGTGGCGAAGCTCGTGTCGCCCAGTAGAGAGCCGCCAGATATGCGCTCTACGTCCGCAGGCTTGACGCCATCCGGTTTGGTTCTAGGAACCGTGGGATATATGTCACCGGAGCAAGCCGGCGGTCAGGGGGTGGATTTCCGGTCAGACCAGTTTTCGTTCGGCTTGGTGCTCTACGAGATGGTAACCGGGAAACGCGCCTTTCAGAGAGAGACGGCCGCGGAGACTCTGGTGGCCATTCTCCGGGAACGGGTCGAGCCGATCGGGCTGCAAAGCCGCGACGCCCCCGCTCCGCTGTGTTGGGCTATTGAGAGGTGCCTGACGAAAGAGCCCGATAAGCGGTACGTTTCTACCCGAGATCTCGCACGGGAACTGGCCGCCATACGCGACCGCTTTCTCGGAGAAGCGACGAAGCACGCGGAAACCCGCCCGTCCAATATTCCGGTGCAGCGGACCGAGTTTGTGGGGCGCGAGAAGGAAGTAGCTGCCGCCCAAGAACTCCTGCTGCGGACGGATGTGCGCATGGTCACGGTCACGGGTCCAGGCGGAATCGGCAAAACGCGCCTCGCGGTGCAGGTGGCGAGTGGCCTGGTTGAGCGCTTTCCAGGTGGCATTTATTTTGTTCCGCTGGCCTCGCTCAACGATCCAGGGTTAATTGCATCCGTGATCGTTCAGACGTTGGGGATCCGGGAGGCGGGAGCGCAGTCGCCGCTCGAAATACTCAAGGGGAGCTTACAAGATTCATTGTGCGCACCAATGTTGCTCCTGCTGGACAACTTCGAGCATCTGGTTCAGGCGGCGCCGACCGTGGCAGAGCTACTGGCCGTGGGTCCCAATCTTAAAATCCTGGTTACGAGTCGCGCGGCGTTGCACTTGTACGGGGAACATGAATTTCCGGTGTCGCCACTTGCCCTGCCGGATTCGCGGTCCAAGCCCTCAGTGGAGATCCTGGCACGATGCCCCGCGGTTGCGCTGTTCGTCCAACGCGCCCGCGCCGTGAAGCCAGATTTTGAACTGAACCGAGAAAACGCAACCACCATCGCCGAAATTTGCGCGCGGTTGGATGGCCTGCCTCTCGCGATCGAGTTGGCAGCCGCCAGGGTCAAAGTCCTTTCACCCGCTTTGATCTTAACGCGGCTGGCGAGCCGGTTGCAGCTCTTGACAGGCGGCGCGCGGGATATGCCGCAGCGGCAGCAGACGCTTCGCGCTGCCATCGATTGGAGCTACGATCTCCTGGCCGCCGCCGAACAGAAGCTTTTTCGAAGACTATCTGTGTTTGTGGGCGGAAGCACACTGGAAGCCGCTGAAGCTGTGTGCAACGCTAAAGGCGACCTCGACTTGGATCTGCTCGACGGTATGGCATCCTTGGTGGACAAAAGCCTGGCACAGGAGGCCGATCTAGCCAAAGGTGAATCGCGGTTCGTGATGCTGGAAACAATTCGCGAGTACGCTCTGGAAAAACTGGGGGCCAGTGGGGAGCAGGCCCTGACCAAGCGAGCCCATGCCGCCTACTGCCTGGTGCTGGCAGAAGACGAGGCTATAGAGCAGTGCGGAGCGGAAGGGACGGAATGGTCGGAACGCTTCGCGCGCGAACATGACAATTTTCGCGCGGGCCTTGAGTGGCTGACAGAAACCGGAGATGCGGAGTGGGGCCTGCGGCTCGGGACAGCGCTGTTTCGGTTTTGGGAGATTCGCGAGTATCTCGCCGAAGGGCGGGATAGGTTGGGTAAGCTGTTGAAGCTCGCAGGAGCGGGAGCTCCCACAAAGGTACGGGCACGCGCGCTCTTTGCCGCGGGAGTGCTCGCTGCCGAGCAGGGAGATTACGCCTCGGCGGATAAGCTTATTAACGAAAGTCAAGACATCTCTCTTCGGTTGGGTGACAAAAAGGGTGTCGCGGTCTCTCTAAACGCGCTTGCCGTCTTCGCTCGCGACCGGGGCGATGTCGCAAGGGCGCAAATCTTGTTCGAGACAACTCATGGGTTGTGGAGAGAACTTGGCGACCAGAAGGCCGTCGCTCGGGCTCTCAGTAACCTGGCCAATGTGCTCAAGTTGCAGGGAGACTATGACCGCGCCAACACCCTGCACCTGGAATGTCTTTCGATCTTCCAGGGACTAGGAGATCGGACGGGCATCGCCTGGTCGCTAAACTACCAGGGGGATGTGGCACGTGATCATGGTGACGCCGCCGCCGCGCGGACATTGTATGAACAAGGCCTGGGAATCTTTCGGGAACTCAGTGACCGTTGGGGCATTGCTGGCACGCTCGCTGACCTGGGGAGCCTGGCGAGAGAACAGGGAGATTATTCGAGCGCGCGCTCACTCTATGGCGAAAGCATAAAGCTTTTTCAGGAACTGGACCATAAACGCGGAATTGCGCGCCTGCTGGAGTGTTTCGCGTGCTCAGCGGCCACTCAACTCGATGCGGAGCGTTCGCTGCGGCTGGCAGGGGCAGCGGCTGCGTTGCGCCAAAACATTGGCGCTCCGCTCACGCCGGCGGAACAGGCCAAGCTGCAAGTAGGTCTGCAACCGGCGCGGGAGGCGCTGACCGACACGGTAGGTACGCAGGTCTGGTTAGCAGGGTGGGCTTTGCCGGTCGAGAAAGCTATTGATGAGGTGCTGATGCCTGAGACTTCATCTCCCTTGTGTTAGCGCGCGGGAGTCCGCACGAAGTGATGCTATGGCGAAGATGCGGATGGCGCGAAAGGTTCAGTCCGCGCTTGTCGGGTCGAGGAGTCGGCGCACGGCGGAGACGCGATTGGCAGGAAGACCTACCCGTTTGGCGTGTTCTTGGATGGTCGTCTCGTCCGGGGCGAGATAGACGCAGTACACTTTGTCGCCGGTTACGTAGCTATGGAGCCACTGGATCTCGGGACCCATTGCTTTCAGAACACTGACCGACTTCTGAGAGATTTCCCGCAATTGGGCGTCGGATAGACTACCGGCTCCCGGTACTTCGCGTTCGATGACGAATTTGGGCATGGGCGCTCCCTGACGTGCACAGATGCTAGCATGCAGATGGACCGGCTTCAAGACGGCGCGGCCAAAGTGTCTTGGTCCGCGAGTACTGGCTGAGTGATACAAAAGAAGGAGGTCGCCATGGATATTCGATCGCTTCAGAAGCCGCTGAAAGAACAGTACCGTAATGACCCAAATGCCTCGAAAATCAAAATTCGTGCGAAAGGTGGACAGACCGATGTTCCGGTGGCGTGCTCCGTCGATATCGGACGTGCCATCTACCAGGCCGAGGCGCACAAGGGAGTTGGGGGCGCCGGTGCCGGCGCCTGTTCCGGTGACCTCCTGCTTGGGGCTTTGGCAGCTTGCGCGCAGATCACCTGTCAGATGGTGGCCGCGGCCATGGGCATACCGACCGAACGCATTGAGGTAACGGTGGAGGGAGACTTGGATCTCCGGGGTACCCTTGGCATATCGAAAGACGTCCCGGTAGGCTTCGAAAGCATTCACCTTCATTTCGATGTTGCTGCGCCGAAGGCAACACCGGAACAACTGTGCGGATTGCGCGAGAAAACCGAACAGTATTGCGTGGTGATGCAGACGTTAATGCGGCCGCCAAGTTTGCAGACTGAATGGGCTGGGCACGATTGAACGATTGAATAGCGGCAGGCTACTCAGGCGTTTGTTCCCCTGACGCTTACGATTGACATGAAGTGGTACGCCTTTCTTCTCGATTCTGGGAACCGTTTAACCAGAAGCTCGTCAAACGACTTCAACTTCTCTAACCTCCCGTACTGCCTTGCCCGCACTTCGCACAGATACCTTCCATGCTTGACAAAACGAGTGCGGTAGATCGAAACGGCCAGGTTGTTGAAGCTCAGGGCGTCGGGATGACGGCGGTGGCTTGATTGGAGTAGCCGCTTTCTTCGGAGCTGGAATTGACGGCGGTGGCGACGTAGTAGTAGGTGGTGCCGGAGGTGACGGTGCTGTCGGTGTAGGCGGTGGTGGCATCGAGCGAGGAGTTGATCATGGTGTAGGGGCCGCCGGAGACGGTGCCGCGATAGATGTTATAGCCGACGGCGTCGGCGGAGGCGGTCCAGGTGAGGTCGACGGTGTGTTGAGATTGGGTGGTGCCGGTGCCGGTGAGCGATTGCACGGCGGGGGAGTTGGAGGCGTTGCTCGAGAATGATAATGAGGCGGAGGCGGCTCCGCTGGATTGCGGTGTGAAGGTGACGGTGAAGGTCGAGGACTGGCCGGCGGGAATGGTGACGGGGAACGCGATTCCGGAGAGGACGAATTCGCTGCTGTTGCTGCTGGCGGAATTGACGGTGACGGCGGCGCCGCTGGCGATGAGGCTGGCGCCGAGGGCGGAACTGGAGCCGACGGTGACGTTGCCGAAGGCGAGCGTGGTGGGAGAGACGGCCAAGGTTCCGGCGGCGGTACCGGTGCCGGAGAGGGGGATAGCGAGCGGGGAATTGGATGCGGTGGAGACTACGGAGATCGATCCGCTGGCCGCGCCCGCCGTGGCAGGAGAAAAGG
>Ga0209624_10000357_pt1 | contig 40242 bp, 23 predicted proteins | sample JacPinW_OM2H0_O1_FD_188565 | JGI IMG/M metagenome (GOLD analysis project Ga0209624, IMG submission 188565) | Forest soil microbial communities from Algoma, Ontario, Canada - Jack Pine, Ontario site 1_JW_OM2H0_O1 (SPAdes) (version 2) | ecosystem: Environmental > Terrestrial > Soil > Boreal...
CGTTCGCGGTCGAGGTGCTGGCGGGGTAGCCGCTCTTGATCGGGGTTCCCACATAGGTGGCAGGCGCGTTTCCTGTCGCCGGGCAAACGCCAGCCGCAATGTTGGAGTTGTAGCCCAATCCGTCGAGGCCGTCGCTGGCCGTGCCGCCGTTAGCGCCGGAGCCGAGCAGGGAGTTCACACGGCACACGGCGAAATTCGCATCTTCCGGGCGGATGTCGGTGGCTGCAACGGTAACCGGAGTTCCGTTGGTGAACAGAGCTTGAACGTTGGCGGGCAAAGCCGAATCCGACGAGCCATCGCCCCAGAGGGCGGAAGAGATTTGATTCGAACCGCTACCGGAGAGGTTAGCCAGCGTGCCGTTCACACTGCACTGCGGTTGAGCAAAGTAGCAGCGGTCTCCGACAACCGAGTCAACTTTGTCGAAGGACCACACCTTGGTGCCGGCGGCGTTCCACACGATCCAAACCGTACCAGCGTCAACGTTGACCGGAGTAACGCGGGAATCGGTCAAGTTGATAACGTTCGAAGCGCTGGTCCAATGCCCACCACCCGCGCCAGCCAAACTGTAGGCGCCGAGTGCCATCGTCTGCCACATGGCAGACGAACCTGCGATTGTGACCTCGACCGTCGTAGCAGCCTGTGCTACGGGCACGATGCTCACGATCGCGGTCAACAACAGACACGCGAAAATCGATTTCATATGCGACATAGGATTGATCCCTCTCTGTAAATGGTTTGTATGACTATTTCGTTGCACATGAGGCGCATTGCCGCACGCAGGGCAGAAAACGCTCGACCATCCAGCGATTACATTTAATTTTTGTTATTGCTGCATGAGCCGCCGAATGCTCAAACCAACTCATTGCAGGAGAGCTTGAATTTCAGCCCGAGTCTATCTGCTGGCTCGCCGCGAGATATTAAGGTTGTGTGACAAGTTGGTGAAAATTCCGTTACGAATCGACGGCGGAAGATATTTTGATTCAGCACTTTCGCTGCGGCTGTGATGCGGTTAAAGTGAAACACTTTTCCGCCGCTGGTTATTGGTTGCGCGTAGAGCGCGCAGCGAAGTGTAGTTGCTTGGTTAGGGAAATCACATCTCTGGAATTAACATTCCGTTAACTTTCGCATTCTGACCTGCATATACAATCCCGCTTTGCCATTACATCCTTAATAACCTTTTTCTCCCGGAGCGATTAGTGTGCCGTCCCCTGTGTCTTGTGTTTTTAGCCGTGTCACTAGCGTTTTGATGCTGGTACTTATCGGGTTGTCATTGAGTGCCGCGAGTGCCGCCGCTCAGGAACAACCGGACACGGCGACCGACAAGGCCAGCCTGAGCGGGACGGTGACGCGAAAAAACGGAACGGTTGTGCACAACGCGAAAGCGGAAATCAAAAGTGCTTCGGGGGCAAGACTGGCGCTTCCGGTCAATGACAAGGGCGTTTATTCGATCACCGGGCTCCATCCCGGTTTTTACACGGTGACAATATCGGCGGATAACTTCGCCGAGGTGGTCTTCGAAAATATCAATCTCACTCCGGGTCGAAAGATGACGCTGGACGCCACTCTCGAGCCGGCCAGCGCCAAGCCCGCAGTTGCGGCCGATGGCTCTGGCCAAGCGGAACAAGGCGCAGCGTCAGCCACTGCTCCAACCACTCGCAAGATTTCAGGCGACAAGGGCACAATCAGCGGCATCGCGACCGACCCGACCGGCGCCGTCGTGACCGATGCCAGGGCTGTTCTGACCAGTGCGGCCGGAGCAAGACTGGAGACGCCGGTGAACGAAAAGGGGGTGTATTCGTTTACCGACCTGAATCCTGGTACATACAAGTTAGTAATAACGGCTCCGAACTTCGCGGACATGCCCTTTGACAATATCGCTCTGACGGCAGGGCTCGAGTTGACGCTGGACGCAGCGCTGGTGCCCGCCAAAGCCAAAGCCGAAGAGGTCAACGTCGAGTCGGGCGAGTTGGGGAAAGTGGAGACGGAGAGTTCCACCGTTTCCGGCACGATCACGCAAAAGGAAGTGGTCTCGATCGGCCTCAACGGACGCAATTTCACGCAACTGATCGCACTTGCGCCCGGAGTGAGCAATCAGACAGGACAGGACGAAGCGAAGGTTGGAGTGGTGGGGAGCGTTAAGTATAGCGTGAACGGCGGACGCGTCGAATACAACACTTTTGAGGTCGATGGCAGTGACGTGCTCAACACCGGCCTGAATGGAACATCGAGCACTCTGATGGTGTTTCCCAGCCTGGATGCGATTCAGGAAGTGAAGGTGTTGACTTCGAACTACGGTGCCCAATACGGCCGTACGGCGTCGGGCACGGTGCAGGTGACTACGAAGTCGGGAAATTCGACATTCCACGGGAATCTCTACGACTTCGTTCGCAATGAGGCATTTAATTCGCGTAATTTTTTCGACATTGTGTATACATCTCCCCCGCCTCCGGGGGATCTTACCGGCGGCCAGACATTTGGTACAAAGGCCCCACTCTACCGGCGCCAGGACTTTGGCGGCACGATTGGAGGACCGCTCTTCATTCCTGGTGTTTTCAATAAACAGAAAGACAAAACTTTTTTCTTTTACTCTGAGGAATTTCGATTGGAGAGAACTCCGACTCCATATAACCAAGCGGTGCCAGGTTTGAAGGAACGTGGTCTCATCCTGACGTCGCAGGGCGTGCGGGAGAACCTGCAAACTAGCTCCGGCGGGGTCGTTTATCAGGACTTCGATTTCAGTGACGTATGCCCGCTGAATACGGGATCATTTACCCGCGCGCAGTACCCGGACTGCCCGTCCGTGCAGGCGTCAGGGACCGGGGGACTCTCCCCATTGTTGCATTTGCAAGGGCCCTTAACCTTAGGCACGCTAAGCGTGGATAAGAACGCGCTTGCAATCTTGAATGCCAACCTGATACCGCTGCCAAACGCCCCCTATGGCTGTAACGTCACGCTCGCAAATTTTAATCCCGCCAGCCCCGATCCCACCGACCCCAACCGCTGTTACAACGCTTCCATATCTCCTTCCACTTACTGGCGGGAAGAGTTATTTCGGATCGATCAAGTAGTTGCTGCCAAGTTCAAAGTGTCGTTTCGCTACATTCACGATGCATGGGATACGAGCGTGCTGACACCGCAGTGGAGTTACCTGAGCACCAACCACCCCTCGGCGGCGACGTTCCCAACCATACAGAACCGGTTCTTTGGGCCGGGTACGAGTCTGGTAGCTCGATTCACCGACACAATCTCGCCGACGCTCTTGAACGATATCGTTGTTAGCTACTCCAATTCAGATATTACGTTGACCGACCAAAACGGCCCCGGCGGCGCCCAGTTTCAGCGCAACCCTTCGATTGATCAGCCACTGGTCACCGATCCAGCAGCGCCAGGGCAATGTAATCCAGCGCTCAGCGTCGATCCCGTGACCGGATTTCCACAATGCGCCATTGGTTACATTTTTAATAACGGCTTTGGCGGTAAGATGCCGGGAATAGATGTTCTGGGCACGAATGCCGCTTATGGGGGCCGCGGCTTTGCCGCCGATCCGTCTTACATGCCCTGGGGACACACGAATCCCACTTACTCCGTCCGCGACGACATTGGTAAGTCGATCGGCAAACACACACTGCAGTTTGGCGCGCAATATGTTTACTCGCAACGCAACCAGACTAACAATGCTATCGGAGCCGCTTCGGGCGACCTACAAGGCCTCCTCACTTTCAGTAACCTGACGCATAGCACAGGAAATGCCTTCGCTGACTTTTTGGTTGAATCGGACGCTAATGCGCACAGCATCCCGGAGGGCTTCATACAGAGCTTTACCCAGGATTCCTCGCAGCACCGGTACTACCAACGTTTTCAGATCGGCGAAACTTACTTCCAAGACGATTGGAAGATAACTCCGCGACTTACTCTTAACCTCGGCCTGCGAATCAGCTTGTTTGGCACCTACAGCGAAAAGAACCGCAACGCCTGGAATTGGGTGGCCTCTCGATTTAATGCATCGCGATTTGGAGTTGACCCGATCTATGGCGAGCTTCTCGACAAGACAGTCGGGTCGATCCCCGTAACGTTCAATCCGACGACTTTCCAACTGGATCCTGGCGTAGTGGCGGATCTGGGCTTGGTGCAGTGCGGGTCTAGCGGAACTCCCGCGAGTTGTATGCAGGGGCATTTGTTCAACCCCGCTCCGCGCGTCGGTTTCGCCTGGGATCCATGGGGCGATGGCAAGACATCAGTCCGCGCAGGGTACGGCATCTTTTTCGAGCACGGCACCGGTAACGAAGCTAATACGGGCTCACTTGAAGCAAGCGCGCCGGTTGTGCTCAGCATGGCGCAGCAGCTTCCGGTCAGCTATCCATGCATCGGCAACGTGGGCTATGGACCGGCGTTTGATCCAACCAATAGCGCGTGCGCGAGCCTCGTGGGCGGGACGCCACCCTCGGCGGCATCCGCCTTCCCGCTCGACGTCACATCCATTCCCACAAAGGCGATTTGGCCTTACGCACAGCAATGGAGCTTCGGCGTGCAACGCGAGTTACCTCGTTCGACAGTCCTTAACGTTGCATATGTTGGAAGCCGCGGGACGCATTTGACGGTCGAACGCCAACTAAACCAGTTGCAACCATTGCCTGTTAGCCAAAATCCCTTCGGCCCTAACGAACCGCTTACGATCACCGACTGCACGATTCTCCCGAACGGCCAGCCGGGCGCCCCAGCAGACGCGCCAGGAGACGGCACTCACCCATTCCTGCTGATGAATGGAACGCAGGTGTCGCCGCAAAATCCTGCTTACATGTATCTGCAGGCGGCGTGCACTAACCCGAACATTCCTAACGTCAATTCCCTGCCCGGCCGGCCCTACCCAGGTCTCGGACGAGTTCTCTCCTTACAGAATGTGGCGGACTCGAATTACCACGCACTGCAAACCACCATACGGCATGCCACCGGGCCACTTACGCTTGGATTCTCATACTCTTACAGCCATTCGCTGGACGACGCTTCCGATCGAAGCGATCCAATTCTGGCTGACTCGTATGATCTACGCGAGAACAAGGCCAGTTCCAGTTTTGATGAACGTCATCTAGCGAAGCTCGACTATGTTTATCAACTTCCGCTCAAGAATTTTCCGCGCCGCTTTAGCGACTGGGCCAATGAGAAACCAAAGGACGACCGCGCGCCCAAGTCGACATGTTGTTCGACGCTGGTAAATGAGTTGGCCGATGGCTGGGAGCTTTCGGGAGTAACAAGTTTTGAGTCGGGCATTCCTTTTACGGTAATCAACAGCGCCGGCAACACCGGAATTTCTCTGACCGACAATGCCGGAGTTTCGAGCGGCCTCGGCCTCGCGGCTTCTTATCCCGACGTGATCAAGGGCCAGCCGTCGCCCGGCAGCAATTCACAGAGCTTCGGTCCGCTCATCGGCAATCCTTCTCAATTTGTCGCGCCCAGGGGGCTCACGTTTGGAGACGCGGGTAGGAATTTCCTGAATAATCCGCACCGCCTGAACTTCGACCTGGCGCTGCTGAAACATTTCAAAATACGGGAGTCTGGTCAACTTGAGTTCCGCGCCGAGGCCTTCAACATTTTCAATCACACGCAGTTTCGAATCTACGACGTCGATAATCCGGGCAGCACCGGCAATAACGTCGTCAGTTGTTACGCCGGACCCTTATATTCCGCCGGCTTCAAGGGAAGCGGAGCCGATTGCGTCACCGGGGCTTCTTTCCTGCATCCGTTGGATGCGCATCGGCCCCGCACCATACAGCTTGGGCTCAAGTTAGGTTTCTAGGACGTGGAAAGATCATGCCGGTAGTGACTACAAATCGGGCGCGACGCCATCGGAAGCACCTGCTTTCGCGGTGTTGGCTTGACCAAGCGCGCCTGAAGACTCGGCTGCCGGCGTCGCTTGCGGCCGCCTTGTTAGTCGCTATGATGTTTTCGTCATGCGGAAGCAACAACAGTTCCGGCAATACGCAAGTTAACGATAATTCGCTCGAGGGTAATTGGCAGTTCACGATGGCACCCCCGCCGGACGGATCGTTCATGGGAGGACTGCAGGGCGGATTTCTGCTTCAGAAGAATGGTGCAATCACTGGATCTGCAGCCTACGCTGTCTCATTACCGCTGCTTCCCTACCCCTGTAACAACGGATCGAGTCAGGTCACTGGAACCATCAGCGACCAGAGTGTTTCCCTCACAGCGGTGGCGGGCTCGCAGACTTTTACACTCGCAGGAGCGTTGAGTTTCGATGGCTCGACGATGACAGGCACATACAGCTCATCCGCGGGCGCTGCCGGCGACGGTTCGCCGTGCGGAACTGCTCAGTCGGAGTTGCAGTGGAGTGCGTCTCTTGTGCCGACGATTACCGGTCCGATCCAAGGCAATTTTCATAGCACAGGCGGCCTCACCGGCTTGGCCGAACAGGATTTTCTGGTTTCGGGCGGACTTTTCCAGGCGGTGAATATCGGAGCCAGCAGCGCCGCGGTCACGGGCAATCTGACTTTCTTAAATACCACGACGAATCTCAGCGACTACCCATGCTTCACGTCTGCAACGGTCAGCGGACAGGTTAGCGGCAACCTTATCAACCTGCAACTTGTGGGCCCGGATGGATCGATCATAGGTGAGATCGGAGAGTTACCCGGTTCAAATGGAGTTACAGGTGTGAATCCGGTCACTGTCAGTTCGACGACGGGCGGGGGAATTCTCAACGGGGGCGGGCCAACTTACATTGTGGGCACTAACTCCTGTCCACAGGGTTCAGGTAGCGCACTAACTGTCGGCAACGCGGGAGACTATGGAGACGTCTGCCTGGCGTTAGGAAGCGCGAGCGCTTGCCAGCAACCGGTCACGCTCACTCCGTCCGCTCTAATTTTTCCCGCTCAAGTTCTAGGCACACCACCGACTATGCAAACGATAACACTGGCCGACGCTTCGAGCACATTGCTCGGTCTTACGCTTGCATTAGCCAACAACAGCGGCGAAGCCAATTTTGCGGAGACGGACACGTGCGGCGTCAACGGCGCCCCTTCATCGGGGCAACCCTTCGACCTTGTATCCGGACAACCTTGTGTTATTACGATAACCTTCGCGCCGCTGGAAACATGTGCGGTCGGTACGCCGCCCGCGGAGTGTCCGTCGCCCCTCGCAGCGACGTTAGTAGTCACCAGCCCAAGCAACAGCATGATTATTAACGTGCCTATCACCGGAATGGGAGTCAGTGCGGGGTCGGCAGACACCCGTCTGTTTGAACCAGCTGCGACGAGTATCTGGTCGAGCACAAGTTATAGCAAGTTGTCGGATGCGGAGCATCATGCAGAGATCGAGTAACTATCGAACAGCTTGTCGCGCGGACCGTGAGCTGCCACGGACGTGCGAGCCGTGTGCGATTGGTCGCCGCGGACTACTCCTGGCGATCGCCGTCATAATAATGGGCATTCTTTCAGCTTGCGGCGGCGGATCTTCCAACGTGCCGCAGAACTCGGCGACGCTTTCGGGCAATTGGCAGTTCACGCTGGCGCCGCAGACCGATGGGAACCCGAACGATCCGACTTTCAGCGGCGGGCTGCAAGGCGGTTTTCTACTGCAAAACAACGGTTCGGCATCGGGGCAGCTAGTCTACTCCGTCACCTCTTCGAATATCGCTACGGGAACCTGCAACAGCGGATCGACTCCCGTAACAGTAACTGTCAGCAGCTCGAACGTAACCCTCACCGCAGTAGCCGGGACGCAGACCTTCACTCTCTCAGGAACATTGACATCAGATGGCTCGACCATGATGGGCACTTACACATCGACGGCGGGCACAGCGCCCGACGGTTCGATTTGCGGATACGCGGAAACCGGCTTGGCATGGAGTGCGATATCCGTTCCCCCTATTACCGGAACGATCGAAGGAAGCTTTCACAGCACTGAGCCGGGCAGCAGCCTAACTAATCAGGATTTCGCGGTGTCGGGAGTACTTACTCAAGGCGAAAATATTGGAGCGAGTAATGCGACCGTTACCGGCACTTTAAGCTTCATCGATCCGACAACGTTGCTGAGCGACTATCCATGTTTTTCGGTTGCGTCGGTGAATGGTCAGATCAGCGGAAATTCAGTCATTCTGCAAATCATCGCAACCAATGGAGCAAACATAGGTCAGATAGGCGAACCGCCAGGGTCACCCACTAACGTTAATCCCGTGACTTTCAATTCGGCGCAGGGCGGTTACATTCTGCATGGCATTGGGCCATCCTACATAGTCGCCACCGGCGCATGCCCGGGTAATCTTGGCGCCGCCAGTACGGCGGGAGACTCCGGCGACATTTGCCTGGCACTGAACAGCACGACGGCTTGCCAGCAGCCGATCACTCTGACCCCGGCGGTGATAACCTTCCCCGCTCAAACTCTGGAATCGGCGACGACGACGCAGACGATCACGCTGGCAAATAACTCCAGCTCGGCTCTGAGCGGACTGACATTAAGTTTTACTGATGATGGCGATAACTCGTTCGGAGGGCAGAGCGATTTCAACGGTCTTCCCAGTTTTGCGGAGACGGACGCTTGTGGGGTAAATGGGGTGCCTTCGCTCGGTCAAGCTTTCTCGCTCGCACTCGGACAATCCTGTTCTATAACGGTGACTTTTTCTCCGCAAGAAGGTTGCCCATGGCTTCCTTTCGGGGCTCCACCATCGATAGCCGGGGCGGCTCCGGAGTGGTGTCCATTGCCGCAGAGCGCGCAGGTGACGGTAACCAGTCCGTCCAGCGCCGACGTCGACAATGTGTTTGCCATTCCTATCACGGGCACTGGTGTCAGCGCCATTCAACCTTCGACTCCCGAATTCGATTTCAGCGCGGAGGAACAGCACAATCCACCGGAGGCCAGCCTGGCGCAGATGTTGTCTTTTACTAACGTGAGCAGCTATCCGGTCCAGATTCTTGGTCGAGCGTCTTGTTTGAATCCACCCAAAGGGCAGAACAAGCTTCCGCATCCGTTGCTCGCGAACAGCCCGGTGGCGGGTTTGCAAGTGGTGGCCAACGGGTCCGGCATCCTTCCTATTAACCCAGACGGCGACACCATCCTTTACAACTGCGACACCGATTCCGGCACGTCGCTGCCCAATTTCCAGATTTCGGCTGATACCTGCACCGGGACCTTGCTGGCTTCTCAGGCCAGTTGCAGCCTGCAGGTCGCGTACGTGCCGCAGCCGAACACCGACGTCAATAGCGGGCTGGATTATTTTCTTGAATTGAATACGGTGCAATGTTCGAGCAACGTAACTGCGGATTGTGAAATCGATAGTGGTCGCTTTCCAGTGGAACTTAAAGCGAATGCTCCGAGCCCTCTGCGAATGTCGCCAGCTGCGGGATTGGATTTCGGCAACCAGGCCACTGGCAAGACGAGCGCGCCGATGACGATTACGTTGCTCAACGATCCGAACCTGACTTATCCGCAGTGTACGGCGCAAGACTGTTCAACAGTAACCTTCGTGGGCAAGATTCTGGTGAGCGGCAACTATTCCGAGAGTGACGATTGCCCGGCGACGCTGGCTCAGGGCAGCAGTTGCGCTGTCACCCTGACTTTCAAACCCGGCAGCGTAGGACTCGATACTGGCCTGGTTACTATCAATTACTCCCAGGTTTCAAACTCCGGAGCGGTGACTCTGGGCAATCCCCAGTTTGTGTATCTGCGCGGCACAGGGCAGTAACTCGTGCAGTCATGCTGGGGAGTGCGTTAGGTTTCAAACTTAGATGAACTAACAAGACGAGGTTTAGTTCCTGGAGGTCGGCAGTGGCAATTCAAAGATGGGTTCTCTCTATTCTGCTTGCGGCGATGATTTCGGTGCTCGCCGGATGCAGCAGCGGCAGCACCGCGAATGTGCAGAATCCTCCACCGCCGCCGCCGTCCCAGGTTGCTATCGCTTTTCAGCCCGAGCCAACGCCATCGCTCAACGTCGGCTTTTCGGAGAATATTACGGCGGTGGTTACAAACGATCCTAATAATTACGGGGTCGATTGGACGTTGACCTGCCAGAATCCGCCCAATTGCGGCACGCTCAGCCCGCTGCATACAGCCAGCGGCACACCTACAACCTATACCGCTCCTTCCACGATCTCTGGCAACACGATGGGCGTCGAAATTGTGGCGTTAGCGACAGCGGTTCCTACGACCAACGTGATTGCTCCGCTCACGGTTTCCACCTTCAACAGCAGCCTCGCGGCGGGAACCTACATTCTTCAAGTCCAGGGAGTTGACTCCTTCCTCAGTCCTTACCAGCTTGTAGGCGCCATCGTGCTCGATGGCGCTGGAAACATTACACACGGCGAGCAAACCAGCAATTACTTCTCATCGAATTCGACGTTAGATGCCAATCTCACGGGCAATTATTTCGTGGGCAACGATGGGCGAGGCACAATCACCATTAACACCAACGACAACAACATAGGCGGCAACGGTGTCGAGACATTTGCCTTGGTCTCTCTGAACGACAACCAGTCGCAGAATCCACGCGCGTTGATTTCGCAAATAGATTTAGGGGCTGCTGCCACCGGCGCGTCGGCCACCGGAACTCTGGATTTACAGACTACTCCCGCTGCGGCTCCTTCCGGCAGCTACGCCTTCGTGATGAACGGCGCTGCCGTTCAGCCAAAGCTGGGCAAGAGTTCGCCGTATCCAATCGCGTTTGCGGGCATTTTTGATGTTTCGGCGGGTAACGTTGCGGGCCTAAGCGATGAGATATACGGAAAAGAACTGACGGAAACGAGCGCGCCATTTTCATCGACTGCACCGATCGCCGCTCCCGATTCATTCGGGCAGGTCATATTGAATCTGACGGCTGGCTTTGGCTTCCACCAAAATCCAATCAATCTTCAGCTCACCGGCTATATCGTGGACGCGACTCACATCAAGATGATTGAGAGCGACTACACCACCAACAACGTCAACAACAATACCGCCTTCGGATTAACTGGTGGAATCGCCATCGGACAGACGTCGCCGCAGGCTGGCTTTAGCAACGCGTCGTTGTCTGGCGCACCCTACGTCTTTGGCATCACTGGAGTCGACCTCTGTTGCAGCAATACAACTCCGTCGACACTAACTTCGGCCGGCCTGTTTACCTCCGACGGCAATGGCGACTTTACCAGTGGATTCTCGGATACTTTTCTTCAACTGAACTGCGCTCAACCGAGCTGCAAACAAAACGGAATCACCGGCGCCCAGATCAGCCAATCGTTCACAGGAGGATATTCCGTCGACTCGACGGGCCGCGCCGTCTCCACCTCGATCACATTTGGCACCGAGCCTAAGCCCGCCTACAATCCCACATACTATTTCTATCTCACCGGCCTGGCCGCTGGCGCGGGTGAACCCGCGGCCTTGGTGCTGGCTGCCGGAGATGTCAATTACGCATCGTTTGCGACGGGAGTTGCTTACCAACAATCTGGAAACGCGGCCTTCAGTGGCGATTACGGCATGAGTTTCACGCAGGAAAATGGCAGCGAAACCGACGGCACTGCTCAGATGAACGCGAACTCTGCGAACACTCCACCTGTATCCGGCCTGGCAGACGCGAGTGGCCCGGGCCAGGACAACGGCTTTCTCGGGACATTTCAGAGTCCGTCATCCAATCTTCCTTTCGCGGGCACCCTATACGCCGACCCTAACGCTCAGTTCAACTCTGTTTTCCCCCTCGTTGGCAACAATGTTCCGATGGCGGTGAATTATTACTTCATTGATCCCGCACACGTGTTTTGGATTGAAACCGACTTGATAACGCAATCGACGGGGCAGGTTTCGTTTGGATACGACGTGGCGCGAACCCCCGTGTGCGCCACTTGTCCGTAACGAGATTATCGCGACGACATTGCGAACCAACGCTTGCGCATCGCCAAAAACACTCTCTTCTATTCGGGTCAGCATCCATCCGGATGAGAAAAATGTATAGTGTGACGATGCGTCTGAGACATCGCCTTTTGTGTTCGATTCTCTTGTGTGTTCCGTCTGCCCTCTCAGCGCAAACTCCAGCGGAGGCTACCCAGCAATACACGACCGCGCATCAGGCGGAGTTGTTACAACAGTTCAGCGAATTTCTGGCGATACCCAACGTCGCCGCCGATCCTGCGAATCTCAAGCGCAACGCCGATCTCCTCGTTGAGATGCTCAAGAAGCGCGGCGTCGATTCGCGGCTGCTGTCCATTCCTTCGGCACCCTCGGTCGTCTACGGGAAAATCGATGTGCCTGGCGCGCAACACACGATCGTCTTTTATGCGCATTATGACGGGCAGCCGGTGACACCGTCGGAGTGGGAGGGCAATTCGCCTTTCACGCCGACGATTCGCGAAGTGAATGGCGAGGAGCGCATTTACGCCAGGTCGGCCGGAGACGACAAGGCAGCCATTTTTGCTCAACTCACCGCGCTCGACGCGCTGCGAGCCGCCAAGATTCCTTTGCGCGCGAATATTCGTTTCGTGTGGGAGGGCGAGGAAGAGGCGGGATCGCCTCATCTCGAGCAGATCCTCGATGCCAATCGCGATCTGGTTCACGGTGACGTTTGGCTAATATGCGACGGGCCAGTCGACCAGAGCGGGAAGCAGACTGTTGTTTTCGGCGCGCGAGGCGACGCCCATCTTGAGATCACTGTCTACGGACCGCATCATGGGTTGCACAGCGGACACTATGGAAATTGGGCGCCGAATCCGGCCATGATGCTCGCGCAATTGCTCGCTGGAATGAAAGATGAAGACGGCCGCGTTCTGGTGCCGCATTTTTATGACGGTATCGCTCCGTTTACGCAGATGGAACGCGACGCGCTCGCCCGCGCCCCAGTGAATGATCAAATGCTGATGGGTTCATTTTGGCTCGGACATGTCGACGGCTCAGGCAAGCATCTTCTCGAACTGATCAATCAGCCTTCGCTGAACATCAACGGACTTTCTTCCGGACAGACTGGAGCCCACGCAACAAATGTAATTCCGCCTACTGCTACCGCCGATCTGGACTTGCGCCTGGTGGTCGGCGTCGATTGGCAAGAGCAACAGAAACGCGTGATGGACTACATTCGGTCGCGCGGATATTTCATTGTGGACAGTGAGCCCTCGCGCGAGACTCTTACGACTCATGCGAAGGTCGCATTGGTCGTGCGCGATCAAGCGGGCTACAACGCCGTGCGCACGCCCATGGATCTACCGATAGCGCAGGAAGTCATTCAGGTCGTCGAGATTGCGCGTGGCGATGTCGTGCTCTTGCCCACCATGGGCGGCAGTGTTCCGCTCGGAGCGATGGAACGCGCCGCCGAGACGCGAACGATTACTGTGCCTATCGCCAACTACGACGACAACCAACACGCGGCCAACGAAAATCTGCGCCTGGAGAACCTATGGGATGGCGTGGGAACAATGGCGGCGCTGCTGGAAATGCAGTAGGTGATGCACGCTCAAACGCAGATTTTGTGCTGTCGATCACTTGCACACAAAATTGGCCGCGTCATGAGTATTTCCGCTGCCCTTATACACGGCTTCCTGCGGGTATGAGCATAACGGGCGCGTGAATGCGACGCCTTCATCTGGCATGTTGTTGACATAATGTGTCGCCAGAATTCTGTTAGGCGCGACATCCTGCTCAACCCAATCGACAAGCGGTGAGAGCATGTTGAATACGTTTGCGCCGGGACCGCCCTTGCAGTGATTCATCCCGGGCACCATGAAGAGCCGGTAAAACTCGCTAGTCTGCTGCCATTCCGGTGATCCGGACGGAAATTTCACGACGCTCTCGAAGTAATTGATGCTGGTCAGCGGTGGCACTTCGGGATCGCTGAAGCCGTGGTACTGGATCAGCCTGCCGCCCCGCGCCCGGAAACGCCGAAGATCGGGATCGATCGAATTCAGCACCGAGGCCAGAGTTTGACCAGGAACCACCATCTTGTCTTCCACATAAGCCGGATCTGTCGTCCAGTCGAAAGTTTGAAAATTCCAATTGGGATTGTCGAAAACGAAGTATTCGAAGAAGGGAATGCCAATCTGCGCGTGACTGTCGGTTTGCGGCGCCGGCGGCGGCTCGGGAGAAATACTTGAGGGCCAGCCATCAGCTTCGCCGCCACGCTCGAACGGCGGATAGTACCCGCGCTGCTGCACCATCTCATCCGGGCCCGTCCACAAATGTCGAACCGCTTCGACCTGCGCGGCGGTGAGACAACTCGGAGGCATTTGCGAGCCGGTGCACTGAAGCGCCGCCGCATCATAGTGGCAGCGCCGCGGATCGTTGAGCACGCCATCCAACACCCCATCTAGAGCGTCGCAAGCTGCATTGACCGCGTTGCCTAGAAGCGTATCCTGCGTGGTGAAAACGGTGCTGGCGGGATCGTTGAACATCTGTCGGACGACCCACAGATTGCCGCCGACATGATGATGCGTATAAAAGGCAACCGGATCGCCGGCAACGATGCCATCGTAATCGTTTGCGTAGCGTTGCGCCTCCATCAAGGCCTGTCGGCCGCCGGTTGAGCAACCGGTGAAATAGGAGCGTTGCGCATCCTCGCCGTAGAAAGCAGATGATATCCGTTTGCCGATGACGGTCATCAGATGGATCGAGCGATATCCAAAATCGATTATTTTTTCCGGGTGTCCCAGCGCGAACGATCCATCATCGGTTGAAGATCCAATATGTCCAGTGTCGGTGCCGACGGTCGCGTACCCGAGTGTTACGCCCGGCGCAATTGCAGCGTAAGGGATCGATCCGGCATACCCACCGTTTCCCACGCCTTCGAACCTTCCATTCCAGGTTGTGGTCGGCAACCACACTTCGATTCCGATTTCTGAATCGCGGGTCGGCGTGAGCATCGCTGCCACGCGACAGAATGCAGGCATATTGGCGAAGACCTCGCCGTCCGGCGCGGTATAGGTGCCCGCGGGTATCGACTGGGCCACTGTGATGGTTGTGTGTGACAGCTTAAGCAAAGCCAGATTCGCGCATGTCAGTGCCGCTGCCCCAGCCCGATCGGGGGCCAACGCGCTAAGGGCAATGCTCGTAAAGATAAGCACGCATCTCTTGGGCCGGAACATACCCGCTCGTCCTTCCTTCAGCAAATCATTATAGATTCATGTCAATCAAGATCGGCACAGTGCAATTTGTTGCACCGACCTGTGCAGGAAAATCGTGTCATGAGAAATTAATTTACAAATGGCGCGAGTCATTCATCCAACTCACGTGTTATGACAAGTTGGAGACAGCAGGTGCTACGCATCCATGGATGCGTAGCTCACCTCGTCCACCCGCCAATTCCTGATCAGGAGCATCGTTATGAAATCCAGCCCCAGGGTTTTGTTACTTCTCGCCGCCGCGCTCGTGGCAACCGCCGCTCACGCCCAATACAGCAACACTCCGTTTAAACACGTTATCGTGATCTTTCAGGAAAACCGCACGCCCGACAATCTCTTTCAGGGATTATGCACCGCCAACGGCGGCGTGCCGGGATGCAGCGCAACCGGCGCTGGAGGAATGTATGATATCGTATCGACCTATGTGAATGCCGACGGCCAGAGCGTCCCACTAACTCCGGTTGGACTGGCCACTAACTTCGATCTCGACCACAGCCATGGCGGACCGAAGCTCAACGGAACCATCAGCGGCTGGAATTTTGAGTTTGAAAACCAGGGAATCAGCGGCAAGCCAGCAACCAACGTTCCAACCGACTGCGGAGCCAATGTCTTTGGCTGTGTGGTTCCGGCCAACAACTATTCTCAATTCATGTACGTGTATAACTCGGCTGTAACTAATGGCAATGGAAGCAAAGGTGGCGTTCTCGATCCATATGTCATCTTAGCGACCACTTATGGATGGGCTAACCGTATGTTTCAGACCAACCAAGGCCCGAGTTATCCGGCCCATCAGTATATTTTTGGCGCCACTTCCGCGCCGACCGCAGCAGACGATGCGCTGGGCGTTTTTGTGGCGGAGAATAGTGGAACTAATTATGGCTGCGGCTCGGGAGAGTCAGTGCAACTGATCCGCCCGAACGGAAACGGTGCGCCGCCTTATGGCACGGAAACTGCCGGCGACGAAATCGCGGAATGCTTCACCAGGAATGCCATGGATTACCTGTTGAGCCAGCCCAGTCCTAAGATCACTTGGACCTATTATGCCCAAGGGCAGACCAGTCTTTGGGTGGCGCCTAATTCGCTCTCGAACATCTGTATCCCGGTAAACGGGGTTTGCACGGGACCCGACTGGACGAAAGGCGCATCGAACGGTTACGTCGACACGGTTCCACCCGATGTTTTGAACGACATTGCTAACTGCGCCCTCTCGCAGGTAAGTTGGGTAACTCCCGCCGGACAATATTCGGATCATCCGATTAACAGCGGTCAAGGACCGTCGTGGGTGGCGGCGATTGTCAATGCCATCGGCAATAACACCAACTGCGACGACGGTACTGGCTACTGGAAAGACACCGCCATCTTTATCACATGGGACGATTGGGGCGGTTGGTACGACCATGTGCAGCCGGTGTTCCAGACTGGCGCGAATCAGAACGACTATCAACTCGGCTTTCGCGTACCGCTGGTGGTGGTTTCGGCTTATTCGAGCAAGGTCGGATACATCAGCAACCTGAAATACGATTTTGGCAGCGTCCTGAAAGCGATCGAGGGAATCTTTGATCTCGGAAACCTCGGATTTGCTGACGCCCGAGCGAGCAACGATCTCCACGACTTTTTCAACTTCCATCACGCCCCATCGAAGTACACAACCATTCAAGCTCCGCTCGAGGGTAGCTTCTTTATCAAGAATGACAGTGTGGAGGTGGCTCCTCCAGATAGCGATTAGGCAAACTTCCAGGACGTAAACCGCCCCGGAAAAGGGATTCTAGACAACCGATTGCAAGTGGTGAATACGAGTTACTCTGGAAGCTGCTGAGAACGTAAGTCCTCAGCAGCTTTTACTTGCAGGCTGACGCCTAAAAGAGATATCGACGCCGTTAGGAAGGGCTTACCTCGCTGCGTTGCAGTCGCAGGCTGCTCCGATTCGGCAAGACGGCGCGCCCTGAAGTAGCCGCTCGGATATGTAGCCTGAAGGGCCCGCTGACGGGCCGCTTGTCCGATCGCGCGCAGAATGACCTATCGCAATATTCTCTTGGTTGGCAAATCATTTTTGGCAGATCATGGTAGGGTAACAACTTGCGCTGGCAATTCCTATGGCCACGCTACAGCTTCGACGCTAGGTTCGCGCCATGTCCCAGTCTCCAAACCCAGCCGTGCCGCAGGTGGCGCCTCTGCTTGCGTTGGCCAGTAATTTTCTCAGGGCCGGGCGACCAGCCGATGCGATCGCGCCCTTGCGCGATGCCGCGCTGCTGCAGCCGTCCAATCCCACCATCCAGCACGATCTTGGCCTCGCCTGCCTCGAGGTCGGCCGCGTACAGGATGCCATCGCGGCATTGCAGCTGGCCGTCGCCAGCAACCCGCGCTATGCCGATGCATATTTCCGACTGGGAATCGCCTTGGAAAAGCTGGGCAACATCGGCGGGGCAATCGCTGCGTACGACCGCGCTACTCAACTGCTCCCCTCCCTGACCGAGGCGTGGTTCCGCGCCGGGGCCCTGGTCTACACACTGGGCAATCGCAACCAGGCGATCGGCTGTTTCCGTCGAGCGGCGGTGACCGGGGGTAGGAACAGCTTGGGCCGCCTCGCCACGGCGCGGGCGCTGCTGATCGAGGATCGCAATCAGGAAGCCGAACAAGTATTGAAAGAGACGCTGGCGGCCGATCCGATGAACGCCATGGCGTATGATTTGCGGGGTAATCTGCTCTCCGAGGTCGGCCGTTTCGACGAGGCCCGTGCATGCTTCGAACGCGCGATCGCGATCGCGCCTCTGCTGGCGGGAAGCTACTACGATCTGGTCCGGTGCCGCCCGGTCACGAGCAATGACGATGACGACGGTCTGCTTCAAGCGATGCAAGCCGCCCTGGCCACGCCGGGACTGGAAGTAGGGCAACGCCTGCGGGTTCACCTGGCGATCGGCAAGGCGGCGGAGGATCTAGGCGACTATGCCTTGGCCATGCAGCATTTCGACGACGCAGACACGGTGCGCCGGGGAATTGGGGGAGATGCACGCGGTCTTTTCTCCTATGGGCCGTTCGACTCGGCCGCGTTTTCGACCGAGATCGACCGCCTGATTGCCCGCTGCACCCCCGAATGGATTGCGCGGGCACCCGAACTCGGCAGCTCGAATGCGACGCCGGTGCTGATCATCGGCATGCCGCGGTCCGGCACAACGCTCGTCGAGCAGATCGTCTCCATGCATCCCGAGGTCGGGGCCGGCGGCGAGTTGCATTTCTGGAACCAGCGCGGAACGGAGTGGCACCGCTCGGGCGCAGCGGGGAACGAGGGGCCGTTCGTTTCCACGGAGCATCCGGTCTCGGAGTTCGCCACGGACTTCCTGGCCAAGGCGGCGGCAGACTATCTTGGCGTGTTGCGCGCGATCGCCCCGACGGCGGCGCGAGTGACCGACAAGATGCCGTTCAACTTCCTCTGGGCCGGGCTGATCCACATGGCATTCCCGCAAGCAGTCATTATCCATTGCCGCCGCGCCGCAATCGACACGGCACTGTCGATCCATCAAACTCATTTCCGTCCGGACATGGCGTTTCCAACCGGAGGCGCCGAACTGGTCGCGTATTTCCGTTGCTACCAGCGGCTCATCGACCATTGGCGGAGGGTGCTGCCGGCGGATCGCTTCATCGAGGTCGATTACGAGGACCTGACCGGCGCGCCCGAACCAGTCATCCGGCGGATCATCGCGGCCTGCGGCTTGGCGTGGCACGACGCCTGCCTGCACCCCGAATCCAATCCGCGGGCTGTGAACACCCCCAGCAAGTGGCAAGCCCGGCAGCCGATCTATCGCACGTCCATCGCGCGCTGGCGACGCTACGAATCCTGGCTAGGGCCGCTGCGCGCGCTCGTCGATGAATGAACCGGGAGCAGCGAGTATCTAAACGGCTGAACCACGCCACTCCAGCCTTTGACCCGGTAAACCTAGGGACCTGTTCCCACATCCCCCCGAAGGCAAATCCACGAAAACAGCCTCTCAACTCTGACCTGCGGGCGTCAAAATCTGCGCGGAAAACTCAGCCCCTGTAACAGAACTTTCACCCGATCTTCACAGACCCGTAATAAGCCCGTAATACTAATTGGCGACTATTATCGCCGCTAGTTTTCCAACCCAATGTCTTTCCATCCATGTCGCACGGCCAATCCCAGTTGCGTGAGGGAAAAAAATTCCAGGAGGAGAACGGTATATGTCACGGAAAACCTCTCGAAATAAGTTTCGAAATAAGTCTCGAACCAAGCACCTGCGTCCGCTCGCCGGGCTGCTGGCGGCGGGGCTGAGCTTCCCGTCGCTCGCGGCGGCTCAGTCTCAGGAGTACCCGACCTACACCGTCGGCCCGCAGCCGAACGGCTCATGGGTCGTCAGCAATGGGCAGGTCATCACCCCGGCCGGCGCTCAAGTCAACCTCGGCATCCGGGTCCGCGCAAAGGCCATCGCGCTGAACCCCAATAGCGGCAATCACACTGCCGCCGTGCTCACCATGGGTACGTCGACGGCCGATGGCAACGGCGCCGTCGAGGTGTTCGATACCCTCACCGGCGTCGTCCTGCAGAACTACGTCCCGTTCGCAGCGGATCCGAGCGGCAGCTATAGCGGCATCACCTATTCGGCGGACGGCACCCACCTGGTGTTTAGCCAGGACAGCAGCAATGTCACCATTGCCAACGTCAATGCACAGGGCTTGCTGTCAGACAACGCCCAAGTCTATGTGGCGCCGAACAATTCCTTCATCGCCTGCTTTCCGAACAGCCCGCCGGCCGCGTATGACAACCCCTGCGGCTCGTTCTATTCCAGCTACACCTCTTACCCCGGCGGCGTCGCGCTCTCTAGCGATGGCACGAGCGCATACGCCCTGCTGAACCAGAACGATACGCTCACCCAGATCGACCTGACCGCGAACCCGCCGACTCAGGGTACGCAGATTCGCGTCGGCAACGCGCCGCACAGCATCGTGATCAACAGCGCCGGTACCACCGCCTACGTCAGCAACGAGGGTGGTCGCGCCGCTACCGAATCGGACTTCCAGATCAACTCCGCCGGCACGGAAATCGTCGCCGACCCGTTCGTTGGCGCCGCGGTCACTGGTACCGTATCGGTGGTTGATCTGTCCTCGATGACGGTCACCGCGAACATCGCCACCGGTCTGCATCCGACTGGGTTGGCGCTCTACAAGGAGTACGTGTTGGTCGCCAATACCTATAGCGACACCATTTCGGTGATCAACACGAACACCAACGAGGTGGAGACGACGATCAACCTGGGGCTGCCGATCGGTGTACCCGGCACCGGCCAATCAGCCTACGGCGCCGCGCCAAACTCGATCGCCGTCAATGCCAAAACAGGCGTTGCCTATGTCGCACTTTACAATGCCAACGCGATCGCGGTGGTCAACCTCAAAACCTTTTCCGTCGAAGGCATGATCCCGGTGGCTTATGCGCCGGCCTCGGTCGTGCTGGACTCGACCGATAAGGTACTCATCGTTGCCAACGACAAGGGCATCGGCACACGTTATTCGTACGAGTGCGACCATGGCGTTTGCGGCTACAACACCCACCAGGACAATGGCACTGTCAGTATCGTCCCCGTGCCGAATGCGAAGACCTTGGCGAAGGATACGAACCAGGTTTTCGTGAATAACCACTGGGATCTGACGCAGAATATCCAGTCTTCCGCCGGTGGCAACCCGAATGCCACGCCGGTCGCACTCCCGGCCAACATCGGCGATCCGTCGCTGATCAAGCACGTGTTCCTGATCATCCGTGAAAACCGCACCTATGATCAGATCCTGGGCGACGTGGCCGCCGGCAATGGCGACCCCTCGTTGGCGGTGTTCGGCGACGGCGCCGCAGCCGGAGGCACACCGGTCACGCCGAATGTGCACGCGCTGGTGCAGCGCTTCCCTCTCTTGGACAATTTCTACGACCCGAGCCGCCAGTCGGCCGACGGTCACCAATGGATCCAGGAAGCCATGGCGCCTTACGCCGATGACATCCAGTCGCCTGACTGGGTCCGCAGCTATCCCGGCGGCAACGCCGGCGACGCACTCGCCTATCAGCCCAAGGGCTTCCTGTTCTCGGAAGCAGAGGAGGCCGGCCTGGCGGTAAAGATCTACGGCGAATACGTCGAGAACGATACGTTCCTCCAGCCGAATGGGTCGACCAGCGAGCCGAGCTGGAGCAACTTTTACGCCGACTCGCAGTGCTTCGAAGGAGGGCCTAATTGCGGACCTCCTGGGACCGCGGGCGAGAAGACGCTGTACTATCAGAACACGGTTCAGGCAGAATCTTCTATCCCCGCCGTGTATAGCCGCCTCATCAAGAACTTCCCGCAGTTCGATCTCGGTATCCCTGACCAGTTCCGCGTCGATCTGTGGGTGCAGGACTTCAAGAAAGATGTCGCGAAGGGTACGGTGCCCGCGTTGGAACAGTTGTGGATCATGTGCGACCACACCGGCGGCCCGCCGACCGTGGACGCCGAAGAAGCCGATAACGACTTGGCCGTTGGGCGCATTATCGACTACATCAGCCACAGCAAGATCTGGTCTTCATCGGCGATCTTCATCGAGGAAGACGACGCGCAGAACGGCGTCGACCACGTTGACGGTCATCGCAGCCCAGGCTATATCGTCAGCCCCTACGTCGTGCAGAACGGACCCACCGACCACACCCTCTACACGCAGGTCAACATGACACGGACGATCGAGCAAATCCTCGGTCTGACACCCATGAACCAGTCCGACCTCATCGCTTCGCCGATGGGAACGGATTTCGTCGTGGGTCAGCCGCCCGCGGGCAACTTCCTGCCGTGGTCGCACGTGCCGAACCAGATTCCGCTGAACCAAGGCGTGGACGAGAACACAGACCACTCGAAGGACAGCCCGGCGGTCAAAGCCCTGAGAAGGGCTTGGCTCGACAAGAAGGCAGAGATCTTCGCGGGCAAGCTGAACAAGCCCGACGCCGAAGACCCGGACACCGTCAACCATTTCAACTGGTACGAGTCCACCGGGTATACGCGGCCCTATCCGGGCGAGACCACGGTTCGCCCACCGAGCGAATTCAACAACCCGGCTCCCGCTGGGGACGACGACGACGATTAAAACACGTTCCGACTGCAACGGCCCTCTCTCCCATCACCGGAGAGAGGGTTTTTTATTTGCGCCTCAAACGCAAAGTCCCCCTGCTTGATACTGGCGCCAAAACCTCGCGCAGTGCCTAGGCCATCCTCCCAAAAAATGGGAGCTTAAACCGGGACTGGTCGCCCAACATAATGTCCTCAGGAAGAGCAGCAACTTGTGCTGCGGGATTTGCGCGCGATCCAGCGATTCCTCCCTTTCTGCCTGTAACGCTTTCTGCTTGGCTCGCACTATTTGGATAAGTCACGGCAGAGGTAGATCGGGGGGAGCTTATGAAGGCCCACACTGCATTGCGCTCAGGTGTTATCGCGCTGGTTGAAATCATCGTCGCCGGAATCGCTCTGTTCGCGCTATTGATCGCAGCGGCGTTGCCGGCTCAGTCACAAACGTCAGAGAGCGGGGCAGCGAAGGCCGCGGCCGCGCAAGCGGCGAGTCCGGAACTGGTGAGAGCGCAGAGCGAATGGCATCAAGCGTTGCTGCAGCTTCCGCATCCCAAGCCGGGATGTTACCGGGCCACGTATCCGCAGGTTGAATGGATTCCAGCTACCTGCAAACCAGGACCGAAATATCCAGCGCTACCGGCGCACGGTATCCCGAAGCCCTTTACCGTGGGCAATGGCGGAAGCAACGACTTCGCCTCGCACCCCACAGGCACCATCACCGGAGTCGATGGCACCTTCCCCAACCCCAGCGTGGGATTGAGCGAGACCGGCCCGATCGCCAATTCCGGCCCGTCATTCTCCGATACGTACACGTTGCAGATCAACACCAACCAGTTCACGAGCGCGGCTTGTATGGGCAGTCCTAATCCCAATTGCAAGGGATGGGAGCAGTTCGTCTACGAAAACAACCCGTCCACGAATGACGTATATATCCAGTACTGGCTGATCAAGTACAACGCCCCCTGCCCAGGCGGCGGGTGGACGCAGTTCCAGTTCACCGGACAAACGGAAATCTATTGCTACCAAAGCACGTTGGCCTCGTCGACGCTGAGCGGGCACTCGGTCAGCGAGTTTGGCAGCAACAATCTGAGGTTCAGCGCGACCGTCACTCCCAGCAGCGACCAGGTGGTAATTACCATGGGCGGAGATGGTGCGATGATGACCGGCATCAACGCCGTCGACGTGGCGGCCGGTTGGATCGACGGGGAGTTCAACGTCTTTGGCGACGGTGGAGACTCGAGCGGCGGAGGCCAGGCAGGCTTTGGCGCCAGCTCCACCATCGTGGTAAAGAACACGGTCCACAACGGGACCAGGAACGCGCCCGCGTGCGACATGCAGAGCTTCACGGGTGAGACCAACAACCTCACCCTGGTAGGCATGGGCCCGATTCCGACGCAGGCATCTCCTGCCATCGAGTTCACCGAGAGCAACGTCCTCGGGAGCCTGGCGGCGTGCGTGACCGCAGCGGGCATCGGCGACACGCACCTGACCACATTCGACGGTCTGCTCTACGACTTTCAGGCGGCGGGCGACTTCGTCCTCACCGAGGCCGAGGGCTTTACTGTCGAGAACCGCCAGGTGTCGGGTGCGCCAACTTGGCCGAACGCCACAGTCAACCACGCGGTCGCGACGCGGATGGGTAAGACACGCGTGGCAGTGTGCACGGAACCCTCGCGAATTTTTGTTGACGGTAGGGAGCGTCAGATCGGCGAAGGCCAGATCGTCTCCCTGCCCGGAGGAGTCGGCATCCTGCGCACCGGCAATGTCTACCTGGTGCAGGACGAGAACGGCGATGGCATACGCGCGGAGGACATGGGCACCTACATCAACCTGACGGTCGGGCTGGGCCATTGGCCGGCGACGGTTCGAGGCGTGCTGGCTAACGCGAGCGGAAACGTCAACGCCATCGAGGCGCGGACCGGAGGCGTGCTGATCGCGCCCTTCGCCTTCAACCAGCTCTACCACGAGTTTGCTGATAGCTGGCGTGTCCCAGAGAAGGAGTCGCTGCTCTCGCCGTGCGGCGAGCGCGTTGCGACTGGCATTCCCAAGGAACCGTTCTATGCCGACAACCTGCCGCTTCAGCTCCGCGAACGGGCGCAACGTGCGTGCACGGCGGCGGGCATAAGAGAGAAAGCTCTGCTCGAGGCCTGCATCATCGATGTGGCATTCACCGGCCGCGAGGAAGCCGCCAAAGTATACGTCGGCATGCGTGCCCCCGCAGCCGTCGGCCAGATCGTCACCTCAGGAGGCGGCAAGGGAGAGGGTGGCAAAGGTGGTGGTGACGACAAGGGCGACAAGCAGGACAAGGAATGACGATCGAGGAATCGCTGCCATTGCCGTGATTGCGCGACATCGCCATCATGGCACGCCCGGCGTACTAACTTCGTGCTGTTCGGTCGCTGGGTGGTCAACATGATCAACGCTCGGTTAGGCTGCCATGCTAGGCGAAGATGAAGGAGCGGAGCGACTGAAGGTGGGTCGAAGCTTCCCGAGAATGTGTCTGCTGCCGTGCGGATTCAAGGAATTCTCTTCAGGGACTGTCCCCGAAACAGACTTTCTCGACCATGGCTCAGCCAGATATTCCCAGCGCGCCATGATTAGGTGATCGGCAAATTGCACCTCCCGAACCTACGGCTCGACGCCCGAATAGAGAGGAATCGCACCACGCGCTGCGTTCTTGTAAACAATGCCCCCCTTCATCACAAATACGACACGCCGAACCGCTGTGATGTCTTTCAGTGGATCTCCATCGAGTGCGATGATGTCCGCCTCCATGCCGGGAGCGATCGAGCCGATCTGATCGGCCATCCCCAGAGCTTCGGCCCCTAGGGAGTTAGCCGACACCATGGCCGTCATCGGAGCCACACCGCAATCACGTACGCGGTCGATGAACTCCTCCGCATTGCGTCCGTGCGCACCTGCTACGGCGTCCGTGCCAAATACTACTTTCAGTCCAGGAGTTTTCACTCCCTGTTCTACGATCGCGTGATCCATCGGCAGGATCTTCACCATCGCAGCAAATCCCTCCGCCGTATAGCCTTCGGTGCCGAGATACTTTTCTTTGTTCAGCAAGTAATTTTCGATGACCAGCCCGCATTGCGGATCAAAGTAAGTGCCCTTTACCGCCATCAATTTCAAATCATCGTCCGGGGCCAGCGTACCGTGCTCAATTTCCGTGCATCCTGCGAGAGTCGCGGCCCGTACCGCCTCTTTGTAAGCGTGCACGAGCGTGCGCAGTCCCTGCTTCTTTGCCTCGTCACAGGCCGCGTTCAATTGTTCCTGCGAAAGAGTCATTCCGCCACCCTGGCGGATGGATTTGGACGCGAAGATCTTGATCAGGTCTGCGCCGGCTGTCTTTTGCTCCCTCACAAACGCGCGAATTTCATCGGGCGTGCCGGTCTTCTCGCCTCGCCCTTCGAGCGGCTTTGCGGCTGTCAAAATACGAGGGCCGGGGATGATTCCTTTTGCGATGGCATCACGGAGTGGAATATCGTTCGGAGAACCGACGCTTTGCACCGTTGTAAAGCCTGCCATCAGTGTCACCCATGCATTGGAGGCGGCTCGATAGGCATCCTCTTGTGTTGCCCCTTCCGTACCCGCATTCTTTCCGTCCTTGCCGAAGCTCCAGGTAATGTGTACATGCGCGTCAATCCAGCCAGGCAATACGGTTAGGCCACGCAGATCATAGTTCGCCGGTCCAAGCCCAGGTTCTATCGCAACAATCTTTGAGCCTTCGAGTACGACGCGGACGTTGTGCAGCACGCGACCCTTACCATCGAACACAGTACTGGCGGCAAGCACAATGCCTTGCTTCGCGGCAGAAGTCTGAGATAACGATCGAGGTGCCGCGCCGGAGACGCAAACAATACTGAGGATCCAACATGATACGGCTTTCGAAAATCGCATGATTGTTCTCCTTCAGATGCGGATTTGCAGCTCGTAAATGTGCCAGTCGGGTTCCCGGAGCACGTCAGGTTAGCGTCTCTTTAGCGGCGTGTCGAGTTGCCGCCATAACGGTGTCGCCGCCATGAATGATGAGCCAAGTAAGTTCAGTTGGATTCGATGCGGGCGCAAGCGACGATACGAGCAGGCCGACACCGCCGCAAGGGTCGCCAGATTGATGTCCGAACGAAAGGGCGCATGGCTAGTCGCCTATGAAAGTATCGACTGCGGCGGTTGGCACGTCGGCAAATCGCCAAAGGATCAGCAGATTGTGCTCGCGCACCACCACGCAAACGTAAGAATGCCTGTAACTATTGCGGCAAAATGTGTAATGGAGTGTATGCGATGCAGCGTGTCGCAAGAATGCCGGTAAGAGTTAAGGGCGTAGACCCCGTTAGGGATTCGGTTTCATCTGGTGGAGCCTGTCATCCCCGCCACTTCCACAACTGCTTCCATACCTGGACGAGCGTCTGAATCTTGCGCGGGCTCGGCAGGCGGTTGTAGATCATCCGGCAATCCTCGAAAGCGCGTTCGTAGAAATTCCGCACGACATCAGGACTGAGGTGCGCCAGGTGGTGCCGGAGCTGTTTGATCTCCTCTTCGCTCAGGACATCCGGTTTCTCCGGATCAGGACGCCGGGCCATAGCAAGCGATCCTAGCATATTCGCCTTATGTTCGCCTACGGGCGGACCTCCCTTGCGTCGGGCAGGGCCGCGAACGACTGTCCCGCGAGTTTATCAGCATCGTGGCATCGCATCTCATCGCGTGAAGAGGGTAGGGGCCAGCTAGGAATCCTCTCAGTCCCTACCTCTCGCTCCATTCCTATAGGTACAATCGTGCTTCTCACGGGCTGAGAGAGAAGATTTCACGGGTGTACGTTTTGAGGCGACGAAAGATGACAGTTAACGACGCCGCGTCAGTGAAGCAGTGAACATTAGCGCCGACCGGGTGGGGGATTCCGGGGCGCTCGGTCTGGGTATGCCCAGAAACTCCGTCGCCTTTCGCGTTCCGAGCAGATCACCTACAGTGTTTACTGTATTTGGCATCTCTGGACAGAATCGCTAGGATGAAGTGGCAATTCTTGCCCAAGGCTGCCGATGGCGACACGCAGCGGGAGACTGCCACTTCTATTCATCAGATTGAACTTAGCGCTCTGATCGAGCACTTCACCAGTATTCGACGACACCTAGGGTGGTTAGGTCGTCGCCAGAGGATATGAGCGAGCCGAAGGAAGCCGAAGAAATAACGGGTCTGTTGGCTGCGATTGTAGCCTCCTCCGATGATGCCATCATCAGCAAGAACCTTGATGGCATCATCACGAGTTGGAATAAGAGTGCGGAACGGATATTTGGGTACACCCCTGAAGAAGCCATCGGGCAACATATCACCCTGATAATTCCACCCGAACGCCCCCATGAAGAGTCAGACATTCTCGCCCGTCTCCGGCGAGGTGAGCGGGTTGACCATTTCCACACCGTCCGCAGGCGCAAGGATGGCAGCCTCCTCGATGTCTCACTGACCATCTCACCCGTGAGGGATTCATCGGGGCGTGTAGTTGGAGCCTCGAAAGTGGCGCGGGACATTACAGCGCAAAAGCAGGCTGAGCTAGCACTGCGGGAAAGCGAACAACGCTTTCGCGTGATTACAGATGCTTCGCCCATCTTGGTCTGGATGTCTGGGACGGACAAGCTTTGTTATTACTTCAATAAGGGATGGTTGGATTTCGTCGGACGCACTCTCGAACAAGAGTCAGGCAATGGCTGGACGGAGAACGTGCATCCAGAGGACTTCGACAACTGCCTACAAATCTACGTCAACAACTTCGATGCCCGTCGTCCGTTTGAGATGGAGTACCGGATGCGGCATCACACGGGGCAATACCGCTGGATACTGGATCGAGGAGTGCCGCGCTACGCGCCCGATGGAATGTTTGAAGGATATGTTGGCGGTTGTCTCGACATCCACGACCAGAAAGAGGCAGCAGAGAACGTTCGGATTGCCGATGACATGACGCGCCTGATGAAGGCACAAGATGAAGAACGACGGCGAATCGCCCGCGAACTACATGACAGTGCCGGTCAAACATTGGCGGTGCTAGGCATGAGCCTCGCGCAATTGGTTCACCGGGCAGAGGGCATCGCGCCGGAGTTAGCAAGAGAGGGAAAAGAGATCGAGGCGATGGTTCAGCAATTACATCGCGAGATACGTACCACGTCCTACCTGTTACATCCACCGCTGCTGGACGAAAGCGGTCTCGCGTCCGCGCTTAACTGGTATGTAGGGGGTCTGGCAGATCGCAGTGACATAGCCATCACGCTCGAAGTCGCCGATGATGTTGGAAGACTGCCAAGCGATATGGAGCTTGCAATCTTTCGTCTGGTGCAGGAATGCTTAACAAATATCCACCGACACTCTGGCAGCAAGACCGCTCTTATCCGAGTAGCTTGCGAAGGAGAAAGTGTCCGAACAGAGGTTCGGGATCACGGAAAAGGCATATCGCCCAAGCGCTTGTTGGACATTCAATCGCACGGCTCCGGCGTCGGGATCAGGGGAATTCGAGAGCGTATACGTCAATTCCAAGGAGAGATGAAAATCGAATCGAATGGTTCAGGTACCTCTGTGATTGTAAGCATCCCCATGCCCAAGGAAGCCCGTTTAGCAGATAGTGAGCCGCTGCAGGCTGCGGTGTAAAGACGGAATCGGACGAATGCGTTCGCTGTATCGTGCCGTCTTCACCGAGGGTTTGCCGATTCTTTCCGATCACCCGCACCTCTTTCCCACGTAGACCAGAGTATTTGATCGCCGTGCCGAGGAGCGTGTATTCGTCCTCTTGGTAGTCGGAGGCAAAAGCGTCTTGGTGAAGCAAGACCAGTTCCGTGTCGTCCGCGCACGCTTTCGCGAAGTCGGGAAGCTTCCTTTTGATGGTCGCGATCTGGCTGGACTGTGCCTCTCGAAAACCCCGAAGGATTTGAGAACACAGGAATTATACTTCTCGTCGAATTCCCACACCCCCTCTCGATATCGTCGCGTGGACCCCGCTGCTGTGCGCCCTTCCGCCACTCTCAGCATACGAAAAAAATTGATCTTCCATGTTCAGCGAGGTCGGAAATGTATTAGAGTCGGCTAGTCGGCGGAGCACCGGCGGATTGGGCCGGGGCGCCCGAGAGGAAACCAGCCATGAAGTCGCCTCTTTCCTTCCAAACATTTTTGGTGGTTTGTCTGGTCACTTGCTATTTCTCCGCCACTGCCGGCATTGGCCGCGCTGCAGTCCCGATGAACAGCGAAGCAGCCGCAATCTCACCCTCGAAAGATGGAGCCGCTTCATCCTCTTCGGAGTTACTGATCCCGGGTCCGTTGCGCTCGTTTCTGCGCATGGCGGGCATTAGTCAACAGATCTCGCCTGGCGACGTCCTCCCAAAACTGGCCTGGAACGTATCCACTATGGGCTATCAAGGCGGTGATCATCCAACCGAGTACTTGATATTGCTTACTCGCTACGTCAAGCAGGCTCGGGAGTTGGGAGTTCTAGCCGGGAGCGAAGGTGTGATTCGCGTTTTCAGTTGTAAAGATGCGGCGCCGCTTCTTCATATCCTCGGCTACCGCGTTGCATCCGACTGCGGACAGCCTGGGACCTCACTGCTGACGGCGGATGCCGAGAGAGCTTTTCTTACAATCGATTCAGGGTTCCCTCTCACTGAACTTGAGCAGACTCTGGAGGGAGGCAAGCCTTTCGAGTATTCGTACTCTTCCACTCGTGTTCCGTTGTTGTTCAGCGAGCGTGACTGGACCGCTCTTGCCAAGAAAAATCGTCGGGAGCCTAGCAGGGAGTTGGTGGACGCGATCCTGAGCGATCGCTCGGTCGCCCGCTTGTATTGGGGCCTTTCGAAAATGGATCCGGAAACCAGGGTCTTCTTGCAGCGCAATATTGGAATTCGAAAGCTGCTCCCCTACAACGCCGTACTTGATTTCTATGGAAGCCACATTTGCATCCGCCACGGACGTGTCCTGGTGCCCGGAGGGACGGAGGCGGACTCTACGTGGGAGGATTTAGCAGGCGCAAGCCCGAACGCTCCTGCAGATTTCATCCTGAGATTGCTATCGAAAGACCAGGGCTGGCTGGTCGCGTATTTCGATGTGCTTGCGAGTGTGAGTCGCAGGCAAGAAGCTTATTTCAACAAAGCGCATCGACTGGACAGGTTTTATGGCGCGCTACGCTCTACAACTCCGTCCACAGGTGCCACGACAGGTGTATTCAGACCAGCGCCATGGTTATTGCTGCTGGTCAGCCAAATTCAGTGGAATCCTCGAGGAGAGCCATTGGTTCCTGGTGGCATCGAAGTCTGGCGAGAAACTCTTTCCCGGTGGAAAGACCCGTCTCGGGCCCTACGAGAAACCCGAAGACGCACGGTCAAGAATCCCGACGAGTTTTTGGAGGATATGTTCGCTATTTCTCTTGAAACTACCGACAACGGTCCTTTGCAGGCTTACCTTGCTCTAAGCGAACTCGACAGCAGACGGTCCCCTGGCCATGGTTTGGGTACTGAAACGGTCCGCCTGATGTGCCTGAAATTCGCCGACTTTAGCGACCTGTACCGAATCTTTTCTGAATTTCCGCAGTTGAGCGATGCCTCCATCGTGCTCTTCCTGGATACTGCCGAGCGCTTGGGGAAGATTCCCGACCCGGTGCGCGGCGATGCCTTCGGTATCATTCAAGCGAATATAGGCATCTGGCAAATCCTAGCTCGCCAGGGTCAGATTCCCGCGCTCCAAATGGATGAGTCCTGGCAGAACGTAGTCCGTCCGTTCGCAAGAGTTCGGTCTTCAAGTCAAGTCTATGACGCGGGACGAAGCTCCTTGGAGCAACTACTTCACTCAGCTGCCGGCAGCCCCGCGGTATCGCAAAATGGAGTTGTTGAACTGCTCGCCGGTCCTCAACAGACCACGCCCGAAGGCAAAAAGATTCATCGCGAGTTGGCGGATAATATCCGGTCTGTCCTTGATGGTCAGCGATTAGTCTCGCTCGACACGCTCGCCGCGTTGAGTGATGCGTTAAGGCAAAAGGCTAACGGAAAACCGCCGGAGGAATATCTGCTGCACATGGCGGAAGAGCTACACGAATTCCAGATGCCTCAGCCGATCTTTACGAAAAGCGAGAGAACGGAATGGGCTCCGAGTGTTTACAACAACCATCACACAGATTTAGAGATGCGAACCAACGTAGGAGGAGCCCTTAGGTCCGCCAAAGCATCGCGCGCGCAACTCGAAGAAGCTCGCGGTCAACTCACTCCGTTTCTTAGGGACATTCTTGTAGGTCTAAACTATGCCTACTATGAACCGCCATGCGCCCAAGTACTGCACAACAACCCGCTTTTAGTTCGCTCTCACGATTTTTCGGGCGAATCCGTCGAAGGTATAACAACGATCTGGCAGGCCCCCCAACTGTTCGGCGCGGGCAACGCCGCCGGTGGCGGCGCTCATTTCGTGGGCTCCCTTGCCGATCTCCCGTATGTGCTTGCTCAAATGGAAGAAGACTTCATCGCTCCCAAAAACGTGCAAGCTCTCATTTGGCAAGAGTTAGTACCGAGTCTCTTGATTAGCGCAGTCCTGCCTCGCTGGTGGACCGTCACTCCCGATGAGCTGCACGCAGTCACGCTCTATCAGCGAACTGGCGAAGAACTTCTGACCGCGTCCGCAGGCAACGAGAAACTGCGAGCCAAAATAATGGCGATCCTATCAGACCGTATCCTGCCGCAGCGCTCGGAAGAAATCGAGCAGGTCCTGCACGCTGGGCAGGCCTCGGAGGTTCTCGCGAACTTGACCCCGGCCGATACTTTTTACCTGGCCGCAGAATTCGAGCGCCGGTATCCGGAAGAAACGATGGCTTACGGAACGGCCGATCAGGAACTGCAGGATCTGCGTCGTCAACATCCGGAAGAAGTGAGCTGGGAACGTTTGTCGCAGGATTTTGGGGTACCGCATCCTGCGCTGAACCATACCTATGCCCGCGAGTTGCTCAACGTGCCTCCGCTGCCTGCGTTGTCGGGTTTTGCCAGCCGTCTGCTGGCCGAGTCCTGGGATTCCTCGAACCTTTATTGGGCGCGACTGGCGGATGAACAAGGTTATCCCCCAGTCGCATTGAATCAATTGGTCCCGGAACTCACGCGGCAAATGGTCGAAAAGATTTTTGCTAGCGACTTGGAGGATTGGCCCGCAATCCTTCGCGCTTTGCGCGAAGCGGGCGAGGATTTTCGGAAGCGAAAGGGCGCTGCATTAAGCAGTATCGGTGACCCTGATTCAAACTCGAGGCGCGGATCCGCCGAGTAACGCACCGCCAGCATTGACTCGCGAGAACAGGAGCTTAGAAATATGCGCTGCAAATCGTTTCTTTCATTTTTCATTCTCCTCGGTTTATTTTCTTCGAGCGGAAAGATCGAATGCCAGGATGACTCCTCCCTTCGCATCGTGGTCAACATGGTGCAACTCAATGTTGCTGTCACCGACAAGAATGGAAATTACATTACGGGGCTTCACCCCGATGATTTTGTGATCACAGAGGACGGAATCAGCGAGAAGCTCGCGACCTTTGCCGAGGGAAATGCGCCCGCACGCAGCGTCCTCGGGTCTGAATCGCCCCACGCACAGATCGCAGCCGCCGCCGATCACAGCGCGGATCACGCTGCTGACTCGCCTCAAACCTTTTCCTCACTAATTGCAGGCTCCGATGTCTTCATTCTGTTCGACACCAGTAACTACATGTATCGCGACTTTGTTTTCGCCGAGGATGCGATCTCTGAGTTTGTTCACTCTCTCGAGAGCGCCGACAAGATAGCCTTCTATTCCTACAGCAGGGATCTGTCACGAGCCGCAAGCCTAACCTCCGACCGCGTGCAGGTTTTGCGCGGCGTGCGCTCGACGGTAGCTGGAGACTCAGCTGCTCTTTACAACGCTCTCCTGCTGACCGTAAAAGATGCTGCCCAGTACACCGGCAGAAGAATTGTCGTCGTTTTCTCCAACGGCCCGGATAACTCCAGCGTAGTGCCACCTGAAGACGTCGCCGAACTCGCCCAGTCGACGGGGGTCTCCATTTATATGATCAGCACGCAGGAAGCGAAGCTGGAGCCGGTTTCCACCGCCGTCTTCGAGCGTATGACCGCGGCCACCGGAGGCAAGGCTTACTTTGCCAAAAGTTGGAAAGATGAGAGGCGCGCATTCGCTTCCGTCCAGGACGATCTCGCGCATCTATACTTGCTCAGCTACTATCCCAAAGCGAATCCGAACGCCGGTTGGCGTGCGATCACAGTAAAGCTGGTCGGCGAAAAAGCTCAGAAATACAAAGTACGCACACGCAACGGATACCGTTTGCAGCCCATAAGGTTTTCCTCTGGTCTTAGGGCCGCCGCTCCAGACACTAAGCCTCAGTGACCGAACGTCGTTCCCCATTGCTTGAAGATGACTGGTTGTATCCGGGGTTCGGTCTAAACAAGAATTAGTCCGCGGAGGGGGACCCGATGAAGCGCACGTGCACGATCGACGATCATAAGGGGCGGGCGACGTAGCGGGCAGCTTCAAAGGGTACCAGGCGTTTTTCGGTCAGCCGGCTACTGTGCCTCTCGAAAACCCCGAAGGATTTGAGAACACAGGAATTATACTTCTCGTCGAATTCATTCCTCGATGCCCATTTCCTTCCTCGCACTCCTCCCTGCCAGTTGCTCGACGTTCCGTTCACGGGCCGATCTCCAACTCGAGAACCCGGCACTGCGTCACCAAATTAACGGACTCGCCAGAACCACGAGCGGTTCACGCTCGGGATATCGGGCCAGTTGTGTCCATGCGTCAAGTCGGTGGCCTGCACCACCGCTACGAACGCCGCGCCGCCTGAACCAAGCAAGAAACTACTCCAGCTACCCCGGAAATGCGGGAAGTCTCGTGTCCCAACTAGTCCGACCGTCTGTTTCGGCTCTGCGATCGCGCTCACGAATCCAGAGAGCTTTCACAATCGGACAGTGACATTTGATCTTCCGACGGGCTACTTGTAGAAGAGATCCGCATAAGATTTGCGTTAGGGACAGTTGCGTATCACGCCGTCTTCACAATCTCAAAATCAGCGTGCTTCAGCTTGTCGAGCACAGGCCCGGTCGGGTTGAGGAGCTTGAATCGAATATCGTTGTCCTGCGCCCATCTCTGCAAGAGCACCAGCATCCCCAGACCCCCGCCACCGATTGCCTGCATTTCCGTGAGGTCCAAAACCACAACACGAGCGTTTGCCTGTGACTTAACCGCGTCTCGTAATTTTAAGGCAGCGTCATTGCGGACAAACCTCCCCGCACATTCAACGATCGCCATCTCACCTAGACTGTCGATGTGTACGCTCGGCATCGTTCCTCCAAGTTAATTTTGTTTAGTTCTCCTCGTTGGAGCACGAACCATGCCGTACTGTATTTTGTGCAAGATACAAGGGGTAACATCGCCGCGTTACCGGAACTTCTTGCATTATAGAGAGAACTTCTGTCCTAAAGGCGTGCCTGCGCGACCCGTTCTTCCGCGCTCTGGCGCGAGTGGCGGGAACTCTGAGCCATCAGCGTCGTACTACTGATCGATGAGCGGCGTTACGGATTCGGACGAACCGGATCGAGGGCGGCGGTTCGCCAAGAACCTTGGGGAGGTGCTGCTGGAATGGGTGTTCGACCCCAACGCCGTGGATGTGGCGAGCAGACTGGATTTGCTCGTTGTTTTGCCGGACTACTCTGAGGCGCTAAATCGTGACTTCCGCTATCAACTGACTGTCATTGGTCAATTCGCGCAGGCCATAACAGCTGAGGCGGTGGGTTTTCACTATTGCGTCCGTCCAAGCAATAATTTTGTGCGGGGCGGAGCCTCCGGGGCGTTGACGGCAGTACGAGGTAAGCGTGGTAATTTAAGCGACGATGGCGTGCGGACAGAGTGGCGAGTCACACGCTTCTGACTCGCCACTTAGGCACTCTCGGGGTGAACTAGCTAACGGGGTTCTTTGGGTGAGCCGTTCTGCGATTGTTGAACCTCGAATACAACACCGCAGCCGTATGGCGGATTGCAGCTGTCATCGCCGCCGTCGTAGGTCATGCCGTAGAGATTCCCGGCCGAATCAAACAGGAGATTCGTATCGGGACCTCTTCCGTCGGTTCCTCCGGTGAAGGAATACAGGACGCTCTCTGTCCGCGGGCCTTCATCGGCGGGGGGCATTTGGAAGAGGACGCCGCATCCCAGGACGGTGGTGCAAGAGGGATTTCGCTTGCCTCCGTTCTCGGTGACGCCGTAGAGGTTGCCGGATGAGTCAAAAATCACGGGAGCCCAGGCACCGCCCCCGTCTTTGCCCTCGGTAAAGGCGTGAAGCACCGTCTCCGCCCACGTCCCTTGGGCCAACTCAAATACCACGCCGCATCCGTCCGGGTCCCCGCGGCGACAATAGTATCGTGTCGTATCGCCCCCGCTGATGGTAGTGCCGTAGACGTTACCGCTGGCGTCGAGGGTCACTCCCGTATTGAAGGGAAGCGCACCGTCCGGGGCACCCGTAAAAGCATGGAGTACAGCTTCCGTCCATGGAGCGCTGGGAGTCGGCGCAAGTTGGAAGACAACCCCGCAGCCGTATGGCGAAAAACAGCTGTTATCGCCGCCGAACTGCGTCGTACCATAAAGATTTCCCTGGGAATCGAACGTCAGGGCGCCATAGGGATCACCGCCGTCACTGCCTCCGCTAAAGGTGTAGAGCACTGACTCGGTCCACGGGCCTCCAGCACCGGGAGTAAGCATGAAGACCACACCGCAGCCGTATGTCGGGTCGGTGGCGCAGTTATCATTGCCGCCGATGGTGGTCGTCCCATAGAGATTCCCAGCGGCGTCAAGGATCAGGTTACCCCACGGTTCGCTTCCGTCCGTGCCCCCGGTGAAGGTATAGAGCACGGTGTACTTCCACGACCCGCGGCGGGTGGGCGCCAGTCTGTACACCACGCCGCATCCGGCGGCGTAGATGCCGACGGCGTGACAAACCTCAGGTTTCTTGTCGCCGCCAAACAGCGTGGTGCCGTAGAGATTGCCCGCAGAGTCCAAAACCACGCCGCCCAAGGGCACTCCTCCGTCTTCGCCTCCGGTGAAGACGTGGAGCACTGTCTCGGTGCCCGTTGGACTCAGTTCAAAGACGATGCCGCATCCGACCACATCCGTAAAAACTTCGCAACCGGTGGAATTGTTGCCCCCGCCTAGGGTCGTGCCATAAAGATTGCCGGCGGAGTCAGAGACCAAATGATATCCTCCAAGTGCACCGTCGCTGCGTCCAGTGAAAGTGTGGAGCACTACCTCCGAGTCCTGCCCCAGCGCAGATACAGCCAGCAGCAACGCTGTGGCTACTAAAGCCACGATTAGGTTTCGTATGGTTCCGCCTTGATGTTTCATGTCGCTCTCTCCTTATAGTTTGGAAGTTTGATTTGGCTCTGGTTTCAGCTACCGCGTCGCTTGCTAATGCGCTTTATTGAGCCGCGCCTAGTCGTTCACGGAGGGTGGTTCTTGACTGAACTGGCTTCCTGCGCGATTGACCGGTCCGGAGGATGACGTGTTGCCTCTTCCTCCTCCGCCGGCGCCAAGTTGCTGCCGCAGAACGGACAGATGTCGATGCCCAGAGCCGCCGCGCTACCTGCCAGCAGGGTCACCCTCTCCCGCCGTACCATAGTCTCGGTGCGGACGCTGCTGCTCGCGCTATAACCCGCCGCATCATGGCGAAAGAAGCTTGCCCGCTTGATTAGCCATTGGTAAAGTCGCTGCATGCAATCTCGTCGCTCGGCCGCGAATGTTGCGGCAGTCGCGCAAAAAAGGCCAGTCATTCGTTCTCAAGAGTTGTCAAGAATTTTCAAAGCCCTCTATGTCAACGAGAGAAGGGCAGATATTTCAATTCGGGAAGTTTCAGATTGATGCCTCGGCCCGCAGTCTGCAGCGCGGCGAGGCGATCATCAAGCTCAACTCTCGGGCTTTCGATGTACTGCTGTACCTGGTGCAGAACCCGGGGAAGGTCCTCACTCGCGATGAAATGCTAAAGAATGTTTGGCCGGAGGCCTTTGTCGACGAGCACAGCCTGGCGCAAAGCATCTCCGTGCTAAGGCGGGCGCTGGAGGAGAAACCTGGCGACAACAGCTACATCGTCACACTGCCCGGCCGAGGCTATCAGTTTGTCTCGGCAGTGCGAGTCGTTGCACACGAGGACGGCAATACGCCGCCGGAGCGAGCAACAGTCGGCCCGACCGACCCCGGCGGGGTTATTTTTCAGAAGCACACGCTCGAGACAAGTTTCATTACAACGAGGCAAGAGAACGAACAACTAAGTTCGCCAATCTCAAGATCTCGGCCGCTAATCGGAACCATTGCTGGGGTGCTGGCGGCAGTGGTAGTGGTTGCGCTCATGGTTCGGTTTCGTGCGCCGGGGCATCTGCAACCCAACCACGAATTGGTGGGGAGGCCACTGACCGCCAACTCTCCAGGGGACCCGGTGCGCAACGCCGCCATTTCGCGGGACGGCAAATATCTCGCCTACAGCAGCTTCCTATCGAAAAAGATGCACATCCTGGAGATCGACAGCGGAGACCTTCGCGACCTTCAGTCTCCAGAGGCCCCTGATCCCCTTGACTGGTATCCAGATGGCAGCCATCTGGTGGTCCAGCGTCAAGGACATCCGGGTCTTTGGAAGGTTTCTGTCTGGGACGGAACATATCGAAAACTCGTCGACGACGATGTGGACAATGCGGTCATTTCGCCCGACGGGTCTCGCATTGCCTTTACCAACGCACACGATGAGATTTGGTTGATCGGAAGCGATGGCGAGGATCCACGTCGAATTCTGGTGCTGGATAAAGGAGAACAACTGGCTCACTTCGCCTGGTCACCTCATGGCCAGCGTCTGGTTTACATTCGCAGCCGCGGCGATTATTACAACCAGCGCGAAGTCTCAATTGAGACCTGCGACCTGCAAGGGGGGAGGCGTATTCTGATTCTGTCGAGTCCTAAGCTGTGGGGGCCGTCAGGCCCTTCCGACCTTACCTGGCTGCCCGACGGGCGGATTATCTATTCCGTCCTTAATGCCCCACCCGCGGAAAATTACGCCATCTGGGCAGTTCCAGCCGATCCAGACGCGGGAACTCGCCGCGGCCCGCCAACGGCCCTTACACACGAGGAAAAGGAAGACGCGGAGTCGTTTCGGTTCAGCAACAATGGAAAGCGTCTCACGTATGTTGCCGGGTTTTGGCGTGACACGGTTTATCTGCACGATCTGCGATCTCCGGACAAAAAGCGAAGTGCGGAGCGGCTAACCGCGGACGACTGGTACGACTACCCCCGGGACTGGACTCGAGACAGCCGGGCGATTCTTCTTGAATCCCTTCGTGAAGGCAGGCGCGTCATTCTCAGGCAGAACATCGGTGATCAAGTTCCGGAAGTTTTGGTTTCAGGAGGAGAAAACTATTCCTGGCCCACACTGAGCCCGACGGGCGAGCATCTGCTCTTCACTGCTTCCACTACACCTGGACTTGTAGACCCATCCAAGCGCCTTATGACCATGCCAGCGGAGGGTGGTTCGCGCTCCCTCCTTCTGACTGGTGGCTACAGATGCCACTGCGGCTACCTTACATCGGCCAACTGCGTCATCGCCGAGGCGAATGGAGAGCAATTAGTTTTTTCCTTCCTTGATCCTGTCCAGGGAAGGGGGTCGGAAATTCAACGCGTGGATGTCAAGGCTCAAGGGACGGACTGGTCTCTTTCGCCCGACGGAACCAGGATCGCGATCGGAGATCCAAGTTCTGGCGGATGGATTCAAATCCTGACCATTGCGGATGGCAAACTCGTTCCTCTGCCGCATAATATGAGATGGGCGGGTGTACAACACGTGGCGTGGGCGGCCGACGGCAAGCATCTGTTCGCCACGGCGTGGTCCAATGAAATACCGGGGCAGACTCAGGCCATTCTCTCTCTTGACCTTCAAGGTCACGGGCAAGTTATGGAGGTAGCCGGTGCTGGTTGGCTACAGGATTTGAGAGCTTCGCCCGACGGCCATTATCTCGCCTACACGAAGAGAAACCCCGAAAGCAACGTGATGCTATTGGAAAACTTTTGAGCCCTCCGCCGCAGCTTCACCAAATTTCGATAAAACCGGAACGTGGCAATTTTAAAAGGATACCGACCCCAACATCGCCATCCTGAGACAAACTGGGAACGAGCACGCGCAGTTGCCAGCAGCTGGCAGGACTTGCCTCGTTCCTTCCTGTTTTCCGATGATTTACGTTATTAACCCCTTTAGAGTCAAGCGGGAATCTGCCGCGTGGCCCACACCAAGAGTCGAAGATGACGGGAGGAGCGCCTTCGATCCGTGTCCGGCATCGCCGGGCGGGCTCATGGGAATAACTGCCGATGATGCCCATTCGAGCCGCCCATCGCTATTTGCGACTTCCTCTACGATTTTCGTGAACAACTGATCTTTCATAGCGGTTCGTTTCGTGTAGTCGACCACGTAGCTGACGGTAAATTCCAGCGATCCGGCATTTACGACGAGTGCGACGGTAGGTTCCAACGGAGGATTTGCGCTTTGATAATTGTCACTCATCACCTTCCATGAGCTCTGCGCCTCGACCAGGTACTCGCCAATCGCCTCGTTGGCCGCCCGCAAAAGAATCGTTCTGGCAAGCTGGCAATCGCTAGTGATTTTAAACAGCACGTTGATCTCGTCCCAAATAAACCGAAATCCTTGCGAGTAGTTGAAAACGGACCCGCGCAAGACGGTGCTGTTGGGGATGCGAGCGATCCGGCCGTTGTACAAGTCCCGGCTGACCCAGTCCCCCGTTTCCATCAAAGTGGTGCGCAGCAGCCCGATGTCGATCACGTCCCCTCGAGTGTCGCCGATCTGAACTCTGTCTCCCACGGCATAGAGCTTTGAAAAACCGATGGAGAAAGCGCCGGCAATGCTGGCCACCACGTCCTGCAGGGCGACTGCCACACCCGCGCCCACCACACCAATGGCAAAGCTGAGGCGGCCCAGTCGATCTTCAAAGAGGATGGCGAGGAAAAGGAGAATCGAGAAGTATCCGGAAAAGACGATCAGCTTGCGAACCTTATATCGCGCATCGGCCCGGCCAAAG
>Ga0209624_10000358_pt1 | contig 40178 bp, 33 predicted proteins | sample JacPinW_OM2H0_O1_FD_188565 | JGI IMG/M metagenome (GOLD analysis project Ga0209624, IMG submission 188565) | Forest soil microbial communities from Algoma, Ontario, Canada - Jack Pine, Ontario site 1_JW_OM2H0_O1 (SPAdes) (version 2) | ecosystem: Environmental > Terrestrial > Soil > Boreal...
CCCGGTTCGACGACGCCGATCCCCTCTACGTTCGCCGCCGCTTTGATCTCATCGAACGCCAGCGCTGTCGCCGTGTTGCAGGCGATCACGAGCAGATTCGCACCCTGATCCTGCAGATAGCGCACTGCTCCCACCGCGTAATGCGCGACCGTAGCCGCCGATTTCGATCCATAAGGAAGGCGCGCTGTGTCGCCGAAGTAGAGATAATTGGCGTCGGGGACGCGATCGATCAGTGCACGCAGTACGGTGAGCCCGCCCACGCCGGAGTCAAAAACGCCGATAGTCGGCCGGCTCGATTTTGGCCGATTTGATTGCGATAGCGTCGCCAGAGTTAACCTTCTGCCGTGGTTGGTCCGATGAGATTCTAGCACTGCGCGCAGTGCTTCAACCGTTCCACCGTCTCTACCGCCAGGCGCTAACTCGGTTCGGCGCCGAATCTACATCTTCAAACGAGAACGCGATCGATACATTCGGATATTCCTTGCCGCCAATCTCGACGTACGGATAGACAAAATAATTCAGCGGCGGACCATCCTGCGCGGGCGCGAGCTTCAAATCGCGGCCCTGCGTGAATTGCATGCGATTCACATCGTGCGCGCCAAAAAAATAATCATGCATCTCCTGATGCTTCCATGCCTCCGAAATATCCACCGGAACCCAACCAGTAGAATCGAGATAGAACTCCGCCCAGCAGTGATAGCCGGGAATCTCGGAGGAATGTTTATCGGCCGGGAGGGGAAAGCCGATCTGAAAGCGCGCTGGAATCTTCTCCGCCCGCGCCATGGAAATAAAAACCGAGTGAAAATCGGTGCAGTTGCCATGCTTCGAATCGCACGCCCAGAGCGTATCGCCGTGTCCCCAACCGGTGCCGCTCTTGTCATATTTCATGGTGCGAAAAACGTATTCATAAATGTCTTTCGCCTTTTCGAGCGGAGTGGTCGCGCCCTTCGTTTCTTGCGCGGCGAGTTGCGCCGGAAGCCCCGTCACCGGCACCAGTCGATCAGGCTCAAGAAACCGCGCCAGTTCGACTCTCGGCACGGTTGCAGTTCGCGCCTCCGCAACCGGCTTGCCATTCACCAGTACCACGTGCTCGTGGCGTATCACATCGTAATCTACGGAGAACCTGTACTCCGCCTTATCCGCCTTCGAAGTTTCGGCGTAAAGGACCTCGTTCCCGTATTCCGGCTGGCGAACCTGTTTCAACGCCAAGTCGCCGCTTTTGGAAGTGACCTTCACATCCTGAAAGGCGTCGGAATGGGCCAGCGGAATCCAGACCCGCACGCGCTCGCCCGGGCTGACATTCTTCAGCGTGAATGCGTAGTGGAAAGTGAAGTGCCGCTCTTTCCGGGACGGAGCAGTCTGGGAAAGAGCGGTCGGGGCGAGAGCCGACAACGACGAAACGACGAACAACAAAGCAAGGAGGGAAGGGCGCGGCATGGCGGATCCTTTCGACATAGATCGCTGGATGAACGATTATTTTCTGAAATGCTCGATGACAGGGAAACGGCCGACGGACGTTTTAGGCGGGACTATCGTCAAGTAAAACCACGGCCGGAGAGTCGAAGGGCGGGTCGCATAACTTCGCAGTCCGCCTGCTGGACCACCACACTGTCAAATACAGGTGCAACTCTCCGGGCTAAGCAGTGGGGTCTTCTCCGTGCCTCCGTGTCTCCGTGATGAGGGGGCAACCGCAGTTGCCTCACCCAACCAACCCCCGTTATCCTTCTCCCCATGCCGAGCACGCTGGTGGAATGCGTACCGAATTTTTCCGAAGGCCGTGATCCCGCCAAAGTTGATGCCATCATCGAAGCCATGAAAATTCCTGGCGTCTATCTCCTCGACCGCGAGATGGATTCCGACCACAACCGCTGCGTCATCACTCTGGTCGGCGAGCGCGAAGCCATACAGGAAGCCGTTATTCGCGGCGTAGGCAAGGCCGCCGGGTTGCTCGATCTCACCCAGCATCAGGGCGCGCACCCGCGCATGGGCGCTGCCGATGTCGTCCCTTTCATCCCCATCGAAGGGGTCACCATCGAAGACTGCGTCGCCATGGCGCGCCACGTTGGAGCGGAGATTGCCAAGCGCTTTCAGATTCCCGTCTACCTGTATGAAGCTGCCGCCACCGCGCCCGAGCGCCAGAATCTGGAGAACATTCGCCGCGGCCAGTTCGAAGGCATCCGCGCCGAGATCGGCACGAATCCCGCCCGCAAGCCCGATTTCGGCGAGCCGCGTGTGCATCCCACAGCGGGCGCCACGGTTGTGGGGGCGCGAAAGGCGCTCATTGCCTACAACGTTTTTCTGAATACGCCCGACCTCGACATCGCAAAGAAAATCGCCAAGGCCGTGCGCTTTTCCACTGGAGGCCTGCGCTTCGTCAAGGGAGCTGGCTTTCTCGTTCGCGGACTGGCGCAGGTCTCGATGAACCTCACCGATTTCGAGCAGACGCCGATTCATCGCGTCTTCGAATTCGTAAAGCGCGAAGCCGCGCGCTACGGCGCGATTCCCGTGTCGAGCGAGATCGTTGGCCTGATTCCGAAGAAGGCTTTAGAGCAAGCCGCCGAATGGTTCCTGCAAGTTGAAAATTTCGATTCCTCGCTGATTCTAGAAAATCGCCTAGCCGCCGTCATGAGCGGCAAAATTGCCGTAGGAGGCCTGCGTGCCGGCGTCGAGCCCTTCATCGAGCAGCTAGCCGCTCCGACCGCCACCCCCGGAGGAGGCAGCGCCGCAGCCGCCGCCGGAGCGATGGCCGCCGGACTGGCAAGCATGGTGGCGTCCATGTCGCGCGGCAAGAAGGCTTACGTGCCATATGAAAGTCAGCTCAGCGAAGCGATTGCCAGGCTCGGTCACCTTCGCGAAGAACTCAAGGATGCCATCGACGCCGACGCCGAGTCCTACAACATGGTTATGAAGGCTTACAAAACAGCTAAGGAATCCCCCGACGGCGGTGCGGCGATCAGCGCCGCCCTCCAGCAGGCGACCAGCATGCCTTTAGGCGTAGCCGAAAAGGTTGTCGAGGTGGCGAAGATCGCCAATAATCTTAAGCCGATCACCAATCCAAACATGAAGTCAGACTTGGCCACGGCAATCGCCCTCGGAAAAGCGGCTCTTGAAGGGGCGTTGGCAAACGTCGAGATCAACCTTGATGCGCTGGCAAAAGATTCGCCGACAAACGAGGCATTCGTGGCCGAAACGCGCTCGCGCGCGGCAGCGTTAAGAGGCTGAGGTGCCGCTCGATTCGTCCGTTTTCCACTTTCCCCGCAAACTGGCCCGCTTCGCTCGTTCTATCACCAAGCCACAGGACGCACTTTAGTTACGGCCCTGCCGCGCGCACAGAGACTACAATCTTAATTAGAATATTTGAAACACCGTCAAAGATCGCCAACGTATGGTTTTCGGCTTGCATCTAACGGTGCAGACCCATTCTGAAATTGATTTGAGGATTTCTATGAAGAGATTGTGTTGTGCGGTTGTAGTTCTGTGCGCAACGGCTGGCTTCGCCATGCCGATCGCATCGTCGGCGCGTTCCATGGTGCCGTCTGAAATTCAGCAACTGATTGGCGTCGATTACCGCGCGATTAAAGATTCGCCGACCGCCATGGCGCTCAAACAACAGGTCCTGCCCGACAACATCAAGGAAGCCGAGACCGACCTGAAAGCGATTGGGATCAGCGTGGATCGCGATCTCGACCAGCTCAGCGTCGCCGCCTTCCGCACGGAGAAAAAGGGCATTCAAACCATCTACGTCGGAGCGGGATCGTTCTCCGCCAAGGCCGTCCTCAAGAAAATGAAGGTCAAAGGCATCACGCCTACGAAATATGGCACCACCAACATTTACCCGATGGGCGACATGGTGATGACCTTCCTCGACGACAATACGCTTGCCTTCGGCACCACAGCTTCGTTGCACAGCGCGCTCGATACTCGCGATGGCAAGCGCCCCTCGCTCGATTCGAATCCGGTGATGGCCGATCAGATGGCCGCCGTCGATGGTTCGCCCGTCTGGAGTATTCTCGACCAGCAGGGCACGCAGGCCATGATGTTCTCCGCGCTCGGCGATGCGGCCAAGGTTGCCGACTACGATACGCTCAAGAAGCGCATCCTCGCCTCCCGCTATACCATGAGCTTCCAGACGGGGGTGAATTTCGATCTTAGCGTGCTCACTGCTGATTCGATGACAGCAGCCACACTTTCCACCATCGTTAAGGCGGGCATGCTTTACAAAAAGATGAATGCCAGCCCGATCGAAAAGACTGCGATTGACGCCACCACCGTCGACTCCGACAGCACAAACGTGCAAGTTCATTTCAAGACTGACGATCAGAAATTTCAGTCGTTGATGCACTCGCCGCTGTTTGTTGCCGTCTCGCACTGACCATTAAGGATTCGGATTGCGTAAGAGTAAAACGTCCCGAAGAAAGATTTTCGGGGCGTTTTCTTTTGCCAATTTTCCTGAGCGCGCCCGGCTTTCTAAATCCCGTGAGCGAAGCCTTCATGCTACTTTGTGCGCTTCGTGGTTCAAGGCTTCATGGGTTGCTTTTGAAACTGCGCTACTACCAAAGAGCCGGCGTTCTTGACAACCTCGGAGGCGCCCTGTACAAACACGAAGGTGTTAACGGCTCAGCCATTATTTGAAAGAATCAAGCTTGAAAGATCGAGGCTTGCCTTAAATTGCCGCAGCACGCAAATCCAGCGCTTGAAACTCGCGCCTCGTTTCTCGGCCAGAAATTCGTACAGCGCTTTGGATCATCGGCGCGCATCTATCAGGCTCCCGCAAGAGTCAATCTGATCGGAGAGCATACTGATTACAATGATGGATTCGTAATGCCGGCGGCAATCGGATTCTCCACAGAAGTTGCCATCGCGCCGCGCTCCGACCGCAAGCTCGTGATTCACTCCGAAAATTACTCCGAGCAGATCGAGTTCGATCTCGACCATTTGCCCACCGCGCACGCCGGTCACTGGAGCGACTATGCGATCGGCGTCGCCATCATGCTCGTACGCTCAGGGAAAAAGCTTACCGGAGCAAACCTGCTGATTGATGGCGACGTGCCCCAGGGCGCGGGGCTCAGTTCGTCCGCATCGCTGGAAGTCGCCGTTGGATACGCGTTGCTCGATCTAGGCGATTCCACACCCGATTATTCTGCGACCGAGCATCCTCTGATCGACCGAACCCAGCTCGCCTTGCTCTGCCAGCGAGCCGAAAACGAATTTGTCGGCGCGCGCTGCGGCATCATGGATCAGTTCGTCGTCAGCCACGGCCAGCGTGGCAACGCTCTGCTGCTCGATTGCCGCTCGCTCGAATACCGGCTCTTGCCGCTGCCCGAAGGTACGTCGCTCGCGATCTGCAACACCATGGTCAAACACAGTATCGCTAAAGGTGAATACAACCAGCGCCGCGCCGAATGCGAAGCCGGCGTGCGCGCCCTGTCGAAATATCTGCCCAATGTGCGCGCCTTGCGCGATGTGACGCTCGATGATCTCAAAAAATATGGCCGTGACTTGTCCGAAGTAGTGTTGCGGCGCTGCCGCCACGTGGTCTCCGAGAATCTACGCGTGCAAGAGGCAGCGGAGGCACTCGATCGCCGAGATTTGCCGGCCTTCGGCAAACTCATGCTCGAATCGCATGGCAGTCTGCGCGACGACTTCGAAGTCAGCAGCGCGGAGCTCGACATAATGGTCGAACTGGCCGAAAAAGCCGAGGGTGTTTACGGATCGCGAATGACCGGCGGCGGTTTTGGCGGCTGCACAATTACCCTGGTCAAGGCTGAATGCGTGGAAGCATTCCAACCGATCATGCAGCAAGGTTATGAGCGCGCGACCGGCCGCAAACCGGAGATTTACATCTGCACCGCCGCCGACGGCGTCGGCAGAGTAGGCTGAGCAGAGCAGGTGATGGGTAACAGGTGACAGGAAAAGCAATGGCAGGGGTAGGAGCAAGAGTCAGATGTCAGGCGTCAGGAAAATCCTAGGAAAGGCACAGAGATCCGAGCGGTGAGATTTTGCTGTCACCTGTTCAGCGCAGACAACTCATGAAGATTCTGGTTACCGGCGGAGCAGGGTACATCGGCAGCGTGGTTGCCGGCGAATTATTGGTGGCGGGGCATCAGGTAATTGTCTTCGATAACCTAAGCCGCGGCCATCGCCAGGCTGTGCCGAAGAATGCCGAGCTGGTCATCGGCGATCTCGCGGACCGCGCTGCGCTCGACGATTTATTCAAATCGCGCGCGATTGACGCCGTCATGCATTTTGCGGCGCTGATCGAGGCGGGCGAGTCGATGAAGGCTCCTGCGACATTCTTCCGCAACAATACCGCCAATGCGCTGACTCTGCTCGAAGCAATGCTTGCCGCCGGAGTCAAGCGCTTCGTCTTCTCGTCAACGGCGGCGCTCTACGGCAATCCCTTGCGCACGCCGATTGAAGAGGATGATCTGCTGAATCCGACCAATGCTTACGGCGAATCGAAGCTGCTGGTCGAGCGTATGTTGGCGTGGTTCCATCGCATTCACGGTTCGCGCTATGCCAGCCTGCGCTATTTCAATGCCGCCGGTGCGTCGCGACCGGATCAAGGCGAAGCCCATCAACCCGAGACGCATCTGCTTCCACGAATTTTAAACGTCGCTCTCGGGCGCGCCGATCACGTGAATATTTTCGGCATCGACTATCCCACGCCCGATGGCACCTGCGTCCGCGACTACATACACGTCAGCGATCTGTCGCACGCGCACCTGCTGGCGCTGGACGCCCTGGGGGATCAGGGAAAAGATGCCTCCGAGAATTTTCGGCCCCTCATTTATAACCTCGGCAACGGACAAGGATTCAGCGTGCGCGAAGTGGTCGATGTGGCGCGCCAGGTCACCGGACATGCGATTCCGGCAATCGAGTCACCACGTCGCGAGGGCGATCCTGCAATATTAATCGCGAGCTCAGAAAAAATTCGTCGCGAACTCGGCTGGCAGCCGAGATTTCCGGAATTAAAAACAATCGTCGAGAGCGCATGGCAATGGCATCGCTCGCATCCTGACGGATACCAAAGGATCGGATGATCGGTCCATCGGGTGATCTAGAATCAAATGCCTTGACGTTCGATGGCCCGATGACCCGATGGTCAAATGACCCGATCGCATCTCCATGAACTTTTCTGACCTAGCATCCAATCCGCATCGCCGTTTCAATCCGCTGACGCGGGAATGGGTGCTGGTGTCGCCGCAGCGCACGCAGAGGCCTTGGCAGGGCCAACTTGAAGAGGTTCCTCCGGAAGCCACGGTCGCTTACGATCCTACCTGCTATCTGTGCCCAGGCAACGCTCGTGCCGGAGGCGTGAGAAATCCCGCTTACACCGAGACGTTTGTTTTTGACAATGATTTTGCGGCGCTGAAGCCAGACACGCCCGCCGCCGAATTTCAGGAAAGGGAACTGCTCGTGGCCCGCAGCGAAGCCGGACGTTGCCGCGTCGTCTGCTTCTCGCCGCGGCACGATCTCACAATGGCCCGCATGAGCGTGACTGAACTGCGGCACGTCGTCGATGCCTGGACGCGAGAATTCTCCGCACTGGCGAGCGATCCTCATATTAATTCCGTCCAGATTTTCGAGAACCGCGGCGCGATTATGGGATGCAGCAATCCTCATCCCCACGGACAGATCTGGGCCGATGAAACTCTGCCCAACGAATTGTCGAAAGAGCTGGCGGCATTTCGAGATTACCGACAATCGCACGCCTCGACGCTCCTGCACGATTACCTCCGACTCGAACTGGAGAAACAGGAACGTCTAGTGTGCGCCAATGACCATTTCGTCGTACTCGTACCCTTCTGGGCAGTCTGGCCGTTTGAGACGCTGTTGCTAAGCCGAAGGCCGGTGTCGGCTCTCGACGGACTCCGCGACGACGAGCGCACCGCACTGGCCGACATACTCCGCCAGGTGACCATTCGTTACGACAATTTATTTCGAACGTCGTTTCCCTACACCATGGGTTTCCATCAGCGGCCGGCGGACGGCGGCGACTATCCTGAATTCCACCTGCACGCGCATTTCTACCCACCGCTGTTGCGTTCGGCGACGATCAAAAAGTTTATGGTTGGTTACGAGATGCTGGCCATGCCGCAACGTGATCTCACGGCGGAGACGGCGGCGGGTTGGTTGCGCGATGTGCCCGCCGAGCGCTATCGCTGAATCGGTGTCGCTAAGCGGCTACTGTGAGTCTTCGGATTTCGGGCGGGCAACTTTCTCGGCGATCGGTATCTTCCTGTCTTGTCCGTAATCGTCGAGAATATGCGCGATCTTGCCCTCGATGGCAATTTTGGTCGGTTCGTGAAGCGTCACGTTCACCAACTGGTGCTTGCCGATAACTGGGCCAAGAACGTAGATCGTCTCGGCAGTTTGTACCCAATAGAAGGTCTTTGTGGAAGCCCCTCCCACCAGCGACGCGATGGGAACAACCACTGCCCCGCGTTTTTCGGAGGTGATGTCGATGACCTTAGCTTCTTTCCATTGGTAATCTTTGGCGAGTGCCAGTGAGGACCACAAAATGGCAACTATCAAGGCGGCGCTTCTCATGGAGCCCTCCATCTTCCGTTCTACGCGAACCGATGTAGGCCGGAAAGATTCCGAAAGGCGCTCGTCTTAAGGGTTGGGTTTTGTTCTATGGGTGACCCTTTATAATAGGATTGGCAATTCCGATGTTCGCTATCGAAAATATCGATAGCTCTGAGTACCGAAGTCAGTTGACCATTTGTAGCCGCCCCGCCTAGAATGCGAAGTATGGTAAGGCAGAGTCTTTCCGCGATGTGCATGTGCGCTTGTTGTTGTTGTTGTGCATGCGTGTGCTCTGGCGCGGGGAGGCTGCCGACCTAAAGATCATTTTTTAATATCGGCACTCATAACCCACCGCCAGATCAATCTGGCGGTGGGTTTTTTATTTGTCGGGTAAAGGTCTCGTGGAGTAGACAATGACAACGGCTGCGACAGAAACGAAGGCACAAAGAGTCGAGCGCCTCAAGCGCTCTCAGAATCCGTGGGAAGGCCTGGATGAAATTCGGCGCTTTTCCCGCGAAGGCTTCGGCTCCATTCCGCCGGAGTGGCTGGGCACTTACTTTCGTTGGTGGGGCGTCTACACCCAGGGTGACGGGGCGGGCGTCACCGGCGGCCAGGGCGGTGAAGGCCGCGCGCTGCAATGCTTCATGGTGCGAATTCGAATCCCCAATGGGCTGCTGCGCTCCGACCAGCTGCGCGCCATCGCCGAACTCACCCGCCGCTACGCCCACGGAATTGCGGATATCACCGTCCGCCAGAATATTCAATTGCACTGGGTCACCATCGAGCAACTTCCCGACGTGCTCGAAGCGCTCGCACGCGTGGGCTTGAACACGATGAGTGCCTGCGGCGACGTTACGCGTAACGTCACCGGCTGCCCGGTCGCCGGCGTAGACGCGGATGAGATTTGCGACGCTTCGCCGCTCGCTCTCGAAGCTGCGCGCATGTTGTCGGGGAACAGCGATTTCTATAATCTTCCGCGCAAATTCAAAATCTCGATCGCCGGATGCCGCGTGTGGTGCCCGTACCCTGAGATTAATGATATCGGCTTGACCGCGACCACGCGCATGCTGCGGGGCGCGCCTGAGGTCGGTTTCTCGTTGAGAGTTGCGGGAGGACTCTCCACTGAACCATATCTCGCGGCGCGCTTGAACGCGTTTGTCCGCTGGAATCAAGTGCTGCCCACGATCAAGGGGATTGCCGAACTGTTTCGCGACTCGGACGTCTTGCGCGAACATCGCGAACGCGCGCGGCTGAAGTTTCTCTTCCTCCGCCATGGCTGGACTGCGGAAAGTTTTCTCGACGAACTCCAGCGGCGCGTCGGATTTCGGTTTGATCCGGCGGTCGACGACTCTGCACCGGCGGATGTATATCGCGACCACGTAGGAATCCATCAGCAAAAGCAACCGGGTTATTGCTATGTGGGGGCGGCTGTCCTGCGCGGACGAATTACCGCTGAGCAAATGCAGGTCGCCGCCGATCTCGCGGATCGCTTTGCCGGCGGCGAACTGCGCACCACCAACATGCAGAATCTGATCATCGTGAATGTTCCCCAACTGAATGCCGAGAGCCTGGCCGCGGAACTCGATGCGATCGGATTGCGCGTCGGCGGATCACCCTTCTATCGCGGCACTATCGCCTGCAGCGGCACGGAATTCTGCAAGCTCGCGATTACCGAGACGAAAAGTTTTTCGCGTTGGCTGGTGGAAGAGCTGGAAGAGCGCCTTCCCGGCTTCGATCAACAGCTAAAGCTGCACGTTACCGGATGCCCCAACAGTTGCGGACAGCACTGGATTGCCGACATTGGTATCGATGGCAAAAAAATAAAAGTTGATGGCCGCCTGGTCGATGCCTATTACTTCTGTCTCGGCGGAGCGCTCGGTCTACATCAATCGACAGCGCGCCTCACCGGATATCGCTGTCCGGCGACGGAAGTTCCCGACGCCATCGAGCGATTGCTCACGCATTACCTGGCCGCTCGACAGTCCAATGAAAATCTTCGTCAGTTTTTTGCGCGGCACGATGACGCCGAACTGCGCGAGTTCCTGGCCGGCTCGCCCGTCATCGCCGTGAGCCGCGATTTGCCGCCAGTCAGCGTGGGGTTGGCGCACTCGGCAGGAGGCGACGGTGACTGATCTTTTTCCCATGTTCATGAAGCTCACCGGGAAGCAGTGCCTCGTCGTGGGCGCCGGAAAAGTTGGCGAGCCCAAAATCGCCGGGCTTATCGACACCGGCGCCAGCATCCAGGTGGTCGCAATCGCGGCGACCGAACAAGTCCGGGAATGGGCGCAAACCGGCAAGGTCAAGCTCGAGCTGCGGCCTTTTTCCAAGAACGACCTCGACGGAAAGTTTCTAGCCGTCGCGGCGACTTCTTCACCAACCCTGAACCAGCTTGTTTATCGTGAGGCTCAGCAGCGCGGCGTGCTCTGCAACGTGGTTGATGTCCCGGATCTCTGCGATTTCTATTATCCCGCGGTGGTGCGGCGCGGCGACCTCCAGATTGCGATTTCAACCGCGGGACAAAGTCCCTCGCTGGCGCAGAAAATTCGACAGCAACTTGAACGGCAGTTCGGAGAAGGTTACGGGGCCTGGGTTAAACAACTCGGCGAAACCCGCAGTCTGATTCTTGCCAGCGATCTCGATAAAGAAACAAAGCTGGAACTGCTGCACTCGCTGGCCAGCAGGGAAGCGTTCGAAGCGGCGCTCGCCAAACTGCCAGAGCTGGCTGCGGAAGGAAAGGGAGCATGAAGGGAAAAGTTTATCTGGTGGGCGCGGGACCGGGCGACCCGGAGCTGCTGACGCTGAAAGCGCTCCGTCTGTTACGTACCGCCGAAGCGGTTCTGCATGATGATCTGGTTGCGCCCGAGATTCTCGAACTGATTCCGCCGACCGCGCAAATCTATAACGTGGGCAAACGCTGCGGGAAAAGGAAAATTCGACAAGGCGAGATCAATAGCCTGATGGTTGCTCTGGCTGCGTTCGGGTTGCGCGTTGTGCGGCTAAAGGGCGGCGATCCGCTCATTTTCGGACGCGCTGGTGAAGAGATCGAAGCGCTTCGCGCCAATGCCATCCCTTTTGAAATTGTTCCCGGAGTCACCTCGGCTCTTGGCGCGGCCGCCGCGGCCGAGATTCCACTGACGCATCGTCGAGCTTCGTCGGCACTTGTATTCATCACCGCGCATCGCGCCTCTGAGAATCGCACTTCTAAGAAGCGATCGTCCGTAGAAGACGGGTCCGAAAAAGAGACCGCCGATTGGAGCAAATTGGTGTCGAGCGGAGCGACGCTGGTGATTTATATGCCCGGACAAAACTACGCCGAGATCGCAAAAAGACTGATTGCAGCCGGATCGTCGAACGAGACGCCGTGCGCCGTCATCTCGCGCGCCTCCACGAAATATCAGCAAACGCACAGCACGACGGTGGGCAATCTTCATCGCACGGCGCAACTCGCCGCTCCGAGTCTGCTGGTTGTGGGCGAGGTCGTCGCTCTCGCCGATCCCGCGGCCCATGTGGCCGAACAGCTGTTGCCGCAAGTTGCCCGGGGCGACAGACGTCCACTTTCGGCAGCGTTTTTTCAAGACGTCCCCTTTACCAGCGTCGCATCCGGGAACCCATAAGGAGCAGTACCGTGCAAGACCGAGACAAGCCGATCAAAGGTAAGATCGCAGAAACACAATTGCATGCCGAAAGCTGGAATCCGCAGCGAGTCCTGTCCTGGGCGTTTGAAACCTTCGGCAATGAGGTCGCCATTTCTTCGGCATTTGGAGCCGAAGGTATGGTGCTCATTGACATGGCCTGGCGCGCGCGCAAGGATTTCCGTGTGTTCACGGTTGACACCGAATTCCTCTTTCCCGAGACCTACAATCTAATCGATAGGATCGAACAAAAGTACGAGATCAAAATAGAGAGGGTGTTCTCCTTGCATTCGCCCGAAGAGCAGGAGCGCATTCACGGTGCCGCGCTCTGGGCAAGCGACCCCGACCAGTGCTGCAACCTGCGGAAGGTTGAACCGCTTCGCCGTAAGCTGAGAACGCTCCGCGCGTGGATTACCAGCATTCGCCGTGAACAAACCTCGTTTCGCAAGGCTGCCCGCAAAATCGAGTGGGATGAGAAATTCGGTTTGGTAAAAGTGAATCCAATCGCCGACTGGAGCTCGAAACAAGTTTGGCGCTATCTCGTCGAGCACAAAGTGCCTTACAACTCCCTTCACGATCAAAATTATCCCAGCATCGGCTGCACGCATTGCACGCGCGCCATCCGTCCGGGCGAAGATCCGAGAGCGGGACGCTGGCCGGGCACAGCGAAAACCGAGTGCGGCCTGCACGTTATTGCCGCCGCCGCCTCGTCGACCAATGCTTAGGAGGATTTGATTAGGCTGCTAAAATGTTGCGGCGAGGCTCCCATTGAACATTGTGGTGGATTTCGACGCGAAGAATAACATCCTCCGCGGGACACTGGAAGGCCCCATGACCGGGACGATTCTGTTGGATTTGTACAAACGAGCGACGGAGTTTATGGCCTCGCATCCGCCGTGTCGCGGCATTCTTGACTTCTCGCGGGTGACGGAGTTTGAAATTTCCAGCGACGCCATAAGGCAAGTGGCGGCTTCTCCTCCCGTATTTCCGCCTGGATACATGCGGGTGCTGGTGATTCCGCAAATTTTTATTTACGGCCTGGCGCGCATGTTTCAGATACTCGGCGAAAAAAGTCGCCCCGAGCTACAGGTGGTTCGTACCATGGAAGAGGCCTTCCAATTGCTTGGCGTGGAAGACCCTGAGTTTTATCTGCTGCCCTGAGCGCTCCGCGCTGCCGCTATTTTCTCGTTGCCCCCCGCTTATGAGCCGCAAATGTCAACGTCGTATAGACAGTTGGCGGCGCGATTGGCGTGTATCTCTGATAGGATTCACCTCGACCCGTGTAGATTAGCCGTTTGCCCTCCGCTAACGTGTGAGATGCACGCTGGCATTATTTTTGAAGGGAGATAGACCGTCATTGTGACGAGCCACGATAAAGCCAGCTACAACCGCTTCCTCCTTCTCGTCGCGGGACTGGGCGGCTTGCTCTATGGCGTCGATGTCGGCATTATCGCGGGAGCCTTGCCATATCTGGAAGCGACTTCCGGATTAAACGCCGGCCAGCTTTCCATCGTGGTTGCGGCCGTTCTCCTCGGCAGCGTCATCTCAACTTTGTTTGCAGGTGCGCTCGCCGACTGGATCGGCCGCAAGCCCTTGATGATTGTCAGTGGCTTACTGTTTTTCTGCAGCATTCCCATCATTGCACTCTCGCAAGGCTATGATTCTCTCGTGCTGGGGCGCCTCTTGCAGGGCGTCAGCGCCGGCCTGATTGGTGTGGTCGTGCCTCTGTATCTCGCCGAATGTCTCGCCGCGACCAACCGCGGCAGAGGGACGGCCATCTTCCAATGGTTGTTGACGCTCGGCATCGTAACCGCGGCCGTTGTCGGAATGTACTTCAGTTTTCGCGTCGAAGAAGTAGCCAAGCTGGGAGATCCCGCACGCCTCTTTGCTTTTAAAGACAGGGCATGGCGCAGCATCTTCTGGGTGTCGCTGCCGCCGGGCATTTTGTTTGTAATTGGCAGCTTCATGGTATCGGAGTCTCCGCGCTGGCTCTTTCGCCGCGGCGAAAGGGATGCCGCGTTCACTGCACTTCTGCGCTCGCGCACCGACGAGCAGGCGAAGGTCGAGCTTGTGGAAATGGATCAGGCGTCTGCTGCTGAAAAGGCGAAGACCACGACGGGCGCCCGGGTTCGCGAATCGCTTCTGCGGCGTAAATATGTAATCCCATTTGTCCTGGCCTGCGTCATTCTCGCCTGCAACCAAGCCACCGGGGTCAACTCGATCATCGGCTACAACACCAACATCCTTTTACAGAGCGGCCTTTCCGACGTCCAAGCTCATTGGGGATATGTTCTATTTACAATGGTTAATTTTCTGACGACGATCGCCAGCGTCATGCTGGTCGACCGCAAAGGGCGCAAGTTTTTGCTATCGGTCGGCAGCGCCGGGATTATCGTCGCGCTCGTTTGCACCGGCCTGCTCTTTCGTCGGACGGAAAAGTTGCGGGTCGATTCGCGAGACGCGGTGCAGTCCATGGTTGACGCAGACCAGAAGGTGAGGCTGGCCTACGACACGAAGACCGCCGATGCGCTGCTCGCGGCGGGAGACGCGGGCCAAGCGATCAGCAATCGGCCTACATCTCTGGTCGTGATTTATTCCTACGGGGATTTCCGCGCCGCCACGAAGGTGGCGCGCTCCGACGATAAAGCGGCCGCGCCGATCGAGATCACGCGTGACAGCTGCGTCCCCGCAAATAAGGTTGTGGCGTTTTTCTCCAACCCCTTTGCGAATCTCGATACGGCACGCTCCGCTCCGCTCAAGATTGACGCCGCGCTGATCACGCCGGTGCCGAGCACGCACAATGGCTGGCTGGTCGCCATCAGCCTTTTCGTCTTCATGGCATTTTTTGCCATCGGGCCGGGAGTCTGCGTCTGGCTGGCGCTTTCAGAGTTGATGCCGACTCGCATTCGCTCCAACGGCATGAGCATCGCCCTCTTGATTAACCAGGCGGTTTCGACGGGCATTGCTGCCATGTTCCTGCCGACCGTCGGCAAGTATGGCTACTCGACCATGTTCTTCGGTTTTGCCGCATGCACGGTAATCTACTTCATCACCGCGACTGTCTTTCTGCCCGAAACCAAAGGGAAAACGCTGGAAGAAATCGAGGCGCACTTTGAGGGAGCAGCGCTTCCGGCGAGCTCGCGTTAGCCCCCGCGATCTTCAGAGCTCAGAGATTGCCACCGTCGATTACACCGCTCGAAGGTTCCGATCCCATGCATGTGTGACTTGATCACAGACCCCTCCCTCCCCAAAGCCCCGCGAGCCGGTAGTGGTAAATCAAGCGGTGATAACCGCGGACTTTAAGCTCTGCGCTCCTTAGTAGGCAATTGCGAGGTAGCGGGTTGCAGGTAAGATTTGAACTAGCGGAGTCGTTGCGTGGTTGGCCCCAGGGATCTTCTAAGAATTCGCGATCTGGCAGTAATGTACAGCGCTGAGGAAGGCGTTCCCATTCGCGCGGTGGATGGCGTCAGCCTTGAGATTTGCGCCGAAGAGATCGTCGGGATCCTGGGCGAGTCAGGTTGTGGCAAGAGCACCTTGGCTGGCGCGCTGCTGCAGTTGCTAGCGCCGCGGGCGAAGTGCGAGGGCGAGATTCTATTCCGCGGCCGCGACTTGCTGAATCTATCCGCGGCGGAATTGCGCTCGGTACGAGGCCGAGATATTGCGCTGATCCCGCAAGACCCGGCTCTGTCGCTTAATCCGGTGATGACGGCAGGTTCGCTGATCGGTGAGGTGTTGCGGGCGCATTTGCCGCTCGGTGCTGAACGGCGTCGCGAGCGAGTGATGGGGTTGTTGCGCGAGGTGGGCTTCGATCGTCCGGAAGAGATCTATTCCGCCTATACGCATCAGCTCAGTGGCGGGCAGCGCCAGCGGATCGCGATTGCCCAAGCGGTTGCGTGCAGGCCGGCTCTTCTCGTCGCCGATGAACCTACTAGCAAACTCGATGCGACCTTGCAAAGCGAGGTCGTCGCGTTGCTGTCGCAGATCAGGCAACAGCACGGCACGACGATTCTAATCATCAGCCATGACCCGGCGCTCTTTGCCGGATTTGCCGATCGTATCGCCGTGATGTATGCCGGCCGCATTGTCGAAGTTGGGAAGAGCGTCGAAATCCTTGGCCGTCCACTGCATCCTTATACCCAGGCTCTGATGCGGATCGCGACATCTTCGGTGGCGACCGGCGCCAGAGCCAATATGAGACTTCCCGCGATCGCAGGCGAGTCGCCCAACCCAGGCTGCATTCTGGAAGGTTGCCGCTTTGAGCCGCGTTGCCCCGAGCGGATGCAAGTTTGTTCACAACGCTATCCGCAAGCGTTCTTGCCCGAACCCACGCGGCCTGTGAATTGCTTCAAGTATGGGGGGTAACTTGCCGAACATGCCGACTTACTCGCCGACTTATTCATCCGGGGGAGGCTCGTCGGAGAGTTTGCTGCGAGTTACGGGCCTTTGTAAGAGATATACCCGCGGCAGTCTGTGGCGCAAGCGAGTGGCGGTCGCGGCTGTTGTCTCCGCTGATTTCGGGATTTCGCGTGGGCAAACTTTGGCGCTGGTCGGAGAGTCGGGGTCGGGAAAGTCCACCGTGGCGCGATGCGTAGCGCGCATCGAAAGGCCGGATGCCGGTCAAATCCTGATGCAGGGAGCCGACATCGCGCAGCTCGCTGCGGCCGCATTGCTGCCTTTCCGCTGCCGGATCCAAATGGTCTTCCAGGATGCAGTTACTTCGATGAACCCGCGCTTCTCGGCGCTCGAAGTCATCGAGGAGCCCATGCGAATTCGTCGAGAAACCGTTCACGATCGTCGCGATCGCGCGCGCGCCCTGATGATCGAAGTGGGGCTCTCTCCGGATTGGATGCATCGTTCGATCTCTAATTTCAGCGGCGGCCAGCGCCAGAGGATCGCGCTGGCGCGGGCGCTAACCATGCGTCCGCAATTACTCGTGCTGGATGAGGCCCTCACCGGTCTCGATGTTTCCACCCAAGCGCAAATTGCCAACCTGCTGATCGATTTGCAAGCCGCGCACCGGTTGACCTATCTTCTGATCTCTCACGATCTGGCGTTGGTAGCGCGGTTGGCGGACTTGATCGGCGTTATGGCCGAGGGTCGCATCGTAGAAGCTGGCCCCGCGCAGCAGATAGTTTCTGACCCCGAGCATCCGGCAACAAAGAAACTCTTAGCCTCGGCGAAAGCGGCGGCAGGGAAGCTCACCCGCATAACCGGAGCGTCGTTGTGAGTTATATCCTCCGCAGGGTGTTACGCGCAATTCTCTTATCGTTCGCAGTGTCGGCGCTCTGCTTCCTTTTTACCGAAATGGCGCCGGGAAGTTTTTTCGACGAGATGCGGCTCAACCCGCAGATTTCGCCAGAAACGATCTTTGCACTACGCTCCAGCTACGGACTGGATCAACCGCTCGCGGTGAGATACGCGCGCTGGGTTAAAGCTGCCCTGCATGCTGATCTGGGTTATTCCATCGCTTATAACATGCCAGTGAGACCGTTGTTATGGAGCCGCGCGAAAAACACATTGCTCCTTACCGTCTCCGCGCTCGCACTTACTTGGTTGATCTCTGTGCCGCTCGGAGTATGGGCCGCCAATCGCCGCGGCGGATGGGTGGACAAGGCGGTTGCTCTGGGCAGTTCATTCGTCATTTCGGTTCCAGAATTGGTGATTGCCGTAGCCCTGCTTGCGCTCGTGGTACGTTGGCGAATCCTGCCTGTCGGTGGAATGATGTCGGCCGACTCTGATGCATTTTCCACGCTCGCGAAAGTGCAGGATCTCGCGCGACACCTGGCGCTGCCCGTTCTCATTTTGGTGCTATGTGAAATAGCCATCATCGTCAGGCACGTTCGCGCTAGCGTACTGGAGGTGTTAGGCGCCACCTATGTGCAAGCCGCCCGTGGATTGGGCGTGAGCCAGGGCAGATTACTTTTTCGCCACGTGCTGCCGGTTGCGGCGAATCCCGCCATTTCGCTGCTCGGCTTCTCTCTTGCTGGCCTGCTCAGCGGATCGCTGATCGTCGAAGTGATTTGCGGCTGGCCCGGCTTAGGTCCGCTGCTTCTTGAGGCGACCTTATCTCGTGACTTATATCTCGTCATCGGCGGAATCATGTTCTCGGCGCTGTTTATGATCGGCGGGAATCTCGTCGCCGACATCATGCTCATAGCCGTGGATCCGCGCATTCGGAAGGAAGGAGCGGATGCGCGCTAAGGTCCTCGTCGTGATCGCTCTGCTGCTGGGCTTGCATCTGGCGCTGCTGCTGGCGGGCTTTGTCGCGCCCTACGATCCCACTGCCCAGAACCGCGAGCTGTCCTATTGTCCGCCCACTCGGTTGCACTTTGAGGATGGGTCTGGGTTTCACCTCCGCCCATTTGTTTACGCATCGGCGGTCGTGATGGAAGGTGACCAGGCAGGGAGTTATCAAGAGGATCGCAACCACGAGTATTCTCTCCGCTGGCTAGTAACTGGTCCAAGTTATAAGTTGTTCGGTATCTACGAGTCGACCGTGCACTTATTCGAAGTAGATGAACCGGGAAGGATATTTCTCATTGGAACCGACGCCTACGGTCGTGACGAATTCTCGCGCGTTCTCTTTGGCGGACAGCTTTCCGTATCCGCTGGAATCGTCGCGACCTTGATCACACTTCTCGCCGGAAGCATCGTCGGCATCATCGCGGGATACTACGGAGGCTGGGTTGATGAGTTGCTGATGGGTGTGAACGAGTTGTTTCTTTCGCTCCCATGGCTTTATTTCCTGCTGGGAGTGCGCGCCTTCTTGCCACTACATCTGAGCACGCTCCGCACATTCTTTCTATTGACCGGCGTGATCGGATTGATAGGCTGGGCCCGCCCGGCGCGGTTGCTGCGAGGAGTCGTGCTCAGTTCGCGAAACCGAAACTACGTTCTTGCTGCGCGTGGCTTCGGTGCGACCGATTCCTATCTTCTTAGGCGTCACATTCTGCCCGAACTCTTTGGCTTGCTCCTCACTCAGGCTGCATTACTGGTTCCGCGTTACATTGCCGCCGAAGCTACGCTCTCCTTCTTTGGCCTTGGAGTTAATGAGCCCGCGGCGAGCTGGGGAAATATGCTCAGCGCTTTGCAGCAATATAGTGTCTTGGTTTCCTATGGATGGCTTCTCGCTCCGGCTGGCGCCCTGGTGGTTACTTCCGTACTCTATAGTTCTCTCGCTGAAGTGTTTCATTCCCGGTTAAAATCTCATACAACCTAGAAAACCGTTCTGTGGGGTAAGGGGTCTTTAATGAAGCTGATCCATCTCGCCCTACACGTGTGCCTGCTCGCGGGCGCATGCTTTGCTGCCGCGCCCGCTCCCGAAGCGGCTAAACCGGGCGAAGAACTTGCACGCATGGCTGGCGTCACCGGTCGCTTTGGCGGGGGCTTGACCATCGGGCAGCGCTCTGAGCCGAAGACGCTCAATCCGGTAACCGCGACCGACGCTATTTCACGCGAGGTAATCGGGCGGCTCATGGGCGATCTCATCGAGATCAACCGCGCGTCGCAACTCACTGAACCGGCGCTCGCAAAGTCGTGGAAGATCTCTGCTGATGGCCGAACGTTTACTCTTCAACTCCGCAAGGGAATTCGTTTCTCAGATGGTCATCCTTTTGATGCCGACGATGTTGTGTTTTCGTTCAACGTTTACATGGACGAAGCAGTAGATTCGCCGCAGCGCGACTTGCTGATTATCGACGGCAAGCCCATTCTCGTGAGCAAACTCGACCAGTACACGGTGCGCTTTGTGTTGCCGCGTCCTTATGCGGCCGCCGAAAGAATATTTGATGGACTGGGAATGCTTCCGAAGCATCTGCTCGAAAAGCCCTACCGGGAAGGCCATTTCGCGCAGGCGTGGTCGCTGAATGTGCCCCCCACCGAAATCGCAGGGTTAGGTCCTTTCCGGCTCAAGCAATATGTGCCCGGCCAGCGCGTCGTCTTAGAACGCAACCCTTACTACTGGAAGGTGGATCGCGAGAATCAGCGCTTGCCATACCTCGATGAACTCGTATTCCTGTTTGTGGGCACGGAGGATGCGCAAATAATGCGCTTCGAGGCGGGAGAAACGGACATGGTGAGCCACCTCAGTTCAGAGAACTACAACTTGCTGGCGCGCGAAAAGTCGCGCATCGGTTCGCAGTTAGCCGATATGGGGCCCGGCCTCGAATACAACTTTCTGTTGTTTAATCTAAACGATCTTGGCGGGAAAAAGCTCGATGAAGTTGCCACTAAACAGGCATGGTTCCGCGATTTGAAATTTCGCCAGGCAATCAATGCTGCGGTCGATCGTCAATCGATCGTGCGCCTTGTCTATGGGTCGCGCGGGGCGGCCCTATGGGGCAATGTTGGGCCGGGAAATAGGTTGTGGGTCAATCAGGCTCTTCCGCATCCGACACAGTCGGTCGAAACTGCGCGCCAGTTGCTGAAATCAGCGGGGTATTCCTGGAATTCCGCCGGGCAGTTGCAGGATCCCACGGGGCGGCTGGTTGCATTCTCGATCATCACCAGTTCGTCGAACAGTCAACGCATGAAGATGGCGACCTTGCTGCAGGACGACCTTTCGCACCTCGGCATGCAGGTGCACGTGGTTCCCCTGGAATTTCGCGCCATGATCGACCGCGTATTTCAGAGTTTCGATTATGATGCCGCGATCATGGGATTGGGCGGCGGCGATGCCGACCCTAATCCGGAGATGAATGTCTGGACCTTCAACGGGACATCGCACCTATGGCACATGGGCGAAACGCAGCCCGCAACCGAGTGGGAGCGCGAACTCGACCAACTGATGCAGCAACAGATGGTGACCCTCGATTACGCCAAGCGCAAGCAGCTCTATGATCGCGCGCAGCAGCTGATCGCTGAAAATCTGCCTTTCATTTTTCTGGGAACGCCAAACATACTCGCTGGAGCGACCGCGCGCGTCGGCAATTTTCATCCTGCGGTGCTCGACCCTTACACCCTGTGGAACGCGGACGAACTGTACGTTCGCGGTTCGGCACTGGAGAACGCGGGAGTTCGATGACCGGAACCGCAACAGGCCGGCAAAAGGAGAAGGCCGATGGCTCCCAGCGGACTAGTTCTTCTTCGCCTCGTTCCGCGCTGCTCCAGGCCTCAGACGAGAAGCTGATCGGCTGCTGCCTGCAAGGCGATCAGGAGGCTTGGTCAGCCTTGATCGATAAATATAAGAACCTCATTTATTCAATTCCAATCAAGCTCGGTATGCATCAGGATGCGGGTGACATTTTTCAGTCTGTTTGTGTCGACTTGCTTTCGGAGTTGCCGCGCCTTCGTGAACATCGCGCCTTGCCGAAGTGGTTGATGCAAACCTGCTATCACACGTGCCTTCGCCACGAGCGTGCGGCGTCGAGGTTGGTTGAACTTCCGGACGATGCCAATGGCGGCAGTCAGCTTCCCACGACGAATGCCGACGATTTGCCCGAGCATCTTCTGCTGCAACTCGAGCAAGAGCAAGTGTTGCGCGATGCGATCTCGCAGTTGCCCGAAAAGTGTGAGCGTATGGTGCGCTTGCTCTTTTTCGAATTCCCACCGCAACCTTACGAAAATGTGGCCGAGAAATTGGGCATGGCTACGGGCTCGATCGGCGCCATCCGCGGCCGTTGCCTGGCCCATCTCAAGAAACAGCTGGAAAAGCGGGGCTTTTTTTAATGAGCGTCCAGGCCGTTCAAAAACCCGAAGCCGACGGAATGATCGAGCGCCTGCTCGCGCTCGACGACGAGGCGAGCCGCGCGCAACTAGTCAGGGAGAATCCCGCTATTGCCTGGGATGAAATCGTAAACACGCTCACGGAAAAAGTCTGGCTGGAAGTTCGCATCGACACCAAGAACGCCAAGCGATTAGCCGATGCAGCGCTGGATGTTGCGCAGACTCTTGCTGATTCGAGTCTGGTTGCCCGCAGCTTGCGCGCGAAGGCGAACGCCCTCTACGCGCTCGACGAGCACGTTGAGGCCGTCCATTTTCATCAGCAGGCGATTGCTCTATTCGAGCAAACTCGCGAACAGACCGAACTGGCGCGGACTTTGAGCGGATCGATCCAGCCGCTGTTATTGCTCGGGCGCTACGATGAAGCCCTCTCCGCTGGCGAGCGAGCAGGCGCGATTTTTCGGCAACAGGGAAACACTCGACGGCTGGCTCGGGTCGAAATCAATATTGGCAACATCTATCACCGGCAAGATCGTTTCACTGAAGCGCTCGCATTTTACGAGCGCGCGTATGAGCAGATGCTGGCCCACGACGATGCCGAGGGCCTGGCCGCAGTTCTCAGCAACCTATCGCTTTGCCACATCAGCCTCAACGATTTTCCCAAGGCATTGGAACTGCACCGGGCGGCGCGCCGGCATTGCGAGCAGAAGAACATGCCGATTCTGGTCGCGTATGCCGACTACAATATCGCCTACTTATATTTCTTGCGCGGGGAATATGGGCGCTCCATTCAAATGCTTCGGGATGCGTCGGTCAGCGCGAAGAAAGCCAATGACGCCTACCAGCTTGCGCTCTGCAATCTTGATCTTTCTGAAATCTATCTCGAACTCAATCTAAGTGCCGAGGCCGGAGAACTCGGTCGCGCAGCGAATGAGGCCTTCCACGACCTAGGGTTTGGTTATGAAGCGGCGAAAGCGCTGGGGTTCGCCGCCATTGCCGCCAGCCGCCAGGGACAGGCGTTTGAGGCGGTTAAATTATTCGCGCATGCAAAAGAAATGTTTGTTCGCGATCAGAATCAGGTATGGCCATCGCTGCTCGACCTGTATGAAGCGCTGGTGCTTTTCAGGGAGGGGCGGTTGTTTGAGGCGCGGCGGCTTTGCGCGTCCGCCCACGAATTCTTTCGAACCTCGTCAATGCGCGGGAAAGCCGTGCTGGCCGATCTATTGTTGGCGCGTATCGCCATGCGTCTGGCGGACAGCGGCCTGGCAAAACAGCACTGCCTCGCCGCGCTAAAAGACCTGTCCGCTTTCGACTCGCCGACGCTGTTGTATCAGGCCGAATTTCTGCTGGGCGAGGTAGAACGAGTAACCGGAAACGAAGATGCGGCCTACGAGTCCTATTGCCGTGCGCGGGCCGCTGTCGAGCGCCTGCGCAGCAGCCTGCGCGGGGAAGAGCTGAAGATCGCGTTCTTCGAAAACAAGCTTGAGGTTTATGAAAGCCTGGTCGACATTTGCCTGCGCCGCCAGAACAGTTTCGAAGAGGCGTTTGCCTATATCGAGCAAGCCAAATCGCGCACGCTCATCGATCTCCTGAATCAGCCCGTGCACGTTGCAACCGCCGCCGATCCTGGACAGAGCGACCTGGTGCGTTCGATCCGCAACCTGCGCGAAGAGCTGAACTGGTACTACAACTTGATCGAGCGCGAACAACTGCGGCCGGAAGAGCGATCGCAAGAACGAGTGCAGCAGCTCGAACAACAGGCCCGATCGCGCGAGTCAGACTTAATGCGGGCGATGAAAGAAGCGACCGTTGCGGAGGCCAATGAAGCTGGCCTGCAAGTTCCGACCAGCATGTCACTGGAGGAGATCAGGTCGGTACTTCCCGCGGATACGGCGTTGATCGAGTTTTTCTGCGCACACGAGCGCAATATTGCGTGCGTCGTGACTCGTGACAAACTCCACATCTGCCCGGTGACTGTCCAGTCGCGCATTCAAAAGCTATTGCAATTCCTACAGTTTCAGATGGCGAAATTCCGTCTCGATCCGCAGTATGTCTCCACCTTCAGCCAGCCACTGCTCGCGTCGACTGTGGCGCATCTCAAAAGCCTTTATCAGGAGTTAGTCGCACCTATCCGCCACTTACTCGATGCGCGCCACCTGGTGTTTGTGCAGCACGGACTGCTTCATTACGTTCCATTCCACGCCCTCCACGACGGCCAATCATATTTAATCGATCAGTTCGCTATCTCCTATGCGCCGAGCGCCAGCATTTACGCACACTGCCAAACCAAAGCCGCCAACACGACCGGTGATGCTTTAATCCTCGGAGTGCCCGACGCGCGCACGCCCGCGATCGGCGCCGAGGTCAATTCCCTGGCGGTAATGTTGCCAAACTCCAGGCTGTTTCTGGGCGAGGACGCGACCGAGGGCGTGCTCCGCACCTACGGGCCGCGAAGTAAGTCGGTGCATATCGCGACGCACGGATACTTTCGCCAGGATAATCCGATGTTTTCATCGATTCGTCTGGGAACATCGCACCTTAGCTTGTACGACATGGCCCATCTGCAACTGCCGGTTGACATGGTCGTGCTGAGCGGATGCGCCACGGGATTGAATGTGGTAACTCCCGGCGACGAACTAATGGGCTTGGTGCGCGGCCTTCTGCAAGCGGGAGCGAAATCCCTTGTTCTCAGCCTTTGGGACGTGCACGACGACAGCACCAAAGAATTCATGATCGAGTTTTACAGTCGCCTTCAGGCCGGGCTTTCGAAGGCCGAGGCGATGCGGGCCGCCTGTATAGCCCTGCGCGAGCGCCGCCCCCACCCCTATCATTGGGCTCCTTTCCTATTGATAGGGAAGGAGTAAGCAGTTATTCAGCTTTTTTTGCAGCGGAGTGTATTTCTTGGGCTGGTCAAATCTCTTTTGTAGTGAGACAAGAACCGGCTGAGTCAGTTGGATCTGGTCTCAAATCCCCCGAGGTAAATAAGGACAACAATGCATTTCTCGGAACAATCCTTGGTTGATTTTGTTAGAGGAATCAACGGCGCCGAACTTAGAGGCGACATCAGGGCACATCTCGCCCGCGGCTGTTCGAAATGCAAGACGGATCATGACGCTTGGCGCCGCGTAAGCGGGTTCGCAATCGCCGAAGAAACTTATACCCCACCGGAGAATCTGGTTCGTCTGGTGAGGTTAGGTTTTGCTGGAAAAGCTGCTCCGCAGCCGAGCCAATGGACGCTAGCTAATCTGGTGTTCGACAGCTTTGCGCAGCCGCTGCCGGCGGGGGTTCGGAGTGGTGCACTGCGAGTTTGGCAGGTCATCTACGAAGCGGAAGGTTTGACCGTGGACTTGCATTTTGGGCGCCGCGCCGAGTCGAAAGCGATGCACATAGTCGGCCAGGTATTTGACAAACAAGCGGTACGAGCCTTGCAGGACAATGCAAGCGTTGAGTTGTCGACGGAGCACGAACAACTGGTCGCAACCGCCCCGGTCACTGGACTGGGCGAGTTTCATCTTGAATTTGAAGCAAAAGATCATCTCTGGCTAGAAGTTAAGGCGGTGGGCCGCAATACCGTGCGGATTCCGCTGACCAACCCGAGATAAAGGTAACCACTATGACTTACCAAAGATATCAACAGAGGTTACTGCTGAGAGAGTACCGGTGTAAGTGGAAGATATCAACGTTGCATTCTAAACTTGCAATTGGGGATGGTGTTCAAATGGGAAAAACAATGGGTGAAATAAAGTCGTATGTGGGTCATCGTCGCGCGGGGATTGTGGCAAGCCTGCTGTTACTGGTAGTTGCCCCTTTCTGCGCGCCGTCAGCGGAGGCGCAAACTCGCCTGATCGTGCGCGACTCGCTGGGACTTCCGGGTCTGAACCTGACTTGCTTGTTGACCGGCTGTAAGGTCGTGGAAGGCCTTGGGGACCCCAATGGACAGCTGTTTCTGGTGACTCTCCCCGCCATTCTGAATCCGGTCACCGAACTGCTCAAGCTCAACCTTGACCTCGGCATCCTCGATGTGGAAGTGGATCAGGTCGTGACCGCGCAGCAACCGGAAGCCACCTCCACTGCTTCGTATTTGACGGATAAGACACCTACGTCTTACTACGGCGCGACGGTTTGGCAGGGCTATCTCGTGCAACCCGCGAATCAGTTAGTGCGCACGGCCCAAACTCAGTCGACCTTTAACGTGGCAGGCGCTGGAACGAAAGTTGCAGATATTGACACTGGCGTCGATCCCACCAACCCGGTACTGCAAAGTGTTCTGGTGGACGGCTACGACTTCACAACCAATACCAGCGGCGGTTCGGAAATGACCGGCGCTCCAGCCGCCCCCAATATGAGTGAGGCGCAACCCGCAACGCTGGAGCAACGGACAGTCGCGGTGCTTGATCAGCGCACCGTCGCGGTCCTGGATGGTACCTCGTACTCAGACTTTGGACATGGAACCATGACCGCCGGCATCATACACCTGGTCGCGCCCGAGGCCAAGATTATGCCGCTCAAGGCGTTCACCGCGGACGGGGCCGCGTATGACTCCAACATTCTGCGCGCCATCTACTATGCCGTCGCCAATGGCGCCAATGTAATGAGCATGAGCTTCAATTACACGAGTTACTCGTCGGAACTCGCGACTGCTATCAAGTATGCGAACAGCAAGGGTGTGATTTCCGTAGCGTCCGCTGGAAACAACAGCGAGGACACAATGGTTTATCCGGGCGGACTGCCTGGAGTTATCGACGTCGCGTCGACTTCGAATACCGATGTCCAGTCCACGTTTACGAATTACGGTGTGCCCCCAGTGTTCATGGCTGCGCCGGGAGAAGGCGTGGTCACGACTTATCCGTGGGGGACTTGGGCCGCGGGATGGGGAACGTCATTCAGCACGCCATTCGTGGCCGGAACGGCTGCTCTGATGATGGGCGCGAACAGTAACTGCCCGAGCTCGATGGTTCCGATGGGCTTAGCTAACGCTGACTACATCGGTAACCTCAATTTGGGACACGGGCGGTTGGATACGTACCAGGCGCTTCAGGCGTGCCATCTGTTATAGAAGCAAGTGTGAGCGAGCGAGCGGAAGACACTATGGCGGGAACTTCAAACCCGGTCGTCGATGTTTCCGGGCTGGTGCTTCGCATCAAGGAACTGGAAGAGCAGCAGCTTGCTTTTCGCAATTCTCTGGTTTGCGCTTTTAACCAGATGCTCGACCTGAAAGACATCAACACCGGCGTACACAGCACGCGCCTGGCGGAATGGGCGCTGCGCGTGGCGCGCAAGATGGAGATGCCGGAAGAGCGGCTCTATCAGGTCGAAGTCGCAGCTCTGCTCCATGATGTCGGAAAGATTGGCGTGCCTGATGCCATTCTAAAAAAAGCGGGTCCGCTTACACTCGAAGAACGCGCACTGATCAATCGCCATCCGGAATACAGCTGGTCGATCCTGCGCCTGTTCCCAGGGCTCGAAGAGGCCAGCCTCTACGCCTTACATCATCACGAGAGTATTGATGGGACGGGTTATCCGGCGGGACTCAAAGGCAGCGACATTCCGTTGGTTTCGCGAATCATCTGCGTTATCGATGCCTTCGACGCGATGGTTTCGAATCGCTGCTACAGGCGAGGCCTGCCGCATCCGGAAGCCATCGCGCGTCTGATCCGCAGCAGTGGAACCCAGTTTGACTCTGAGGTGTTGCAGGCATTTATTCCTATTGCCGAGCAGGAAGCGGCGGATGTGTTTGCGGCGGCGGGAACGAGCATGTCGGCGGTGCTCTAAGCGGAGCAGGCGGAACTGCTCTCGGTCAAGTCTTACGCTCGGTTAACTCTTAGTTACTTTTCCAGATGGCAAACCTTTGCCGGCCGCGGCTCGGCGCATCCCCGTGCTCTTGCTCTTGCCGATTGCGCCCAATAAGGCTGCAATGAGAGCGGGGCTGCGCTGCCGAAGTTCTTCCTGATGGTGCCAGGAAAGCTCGCGCAATACGTTTTCGCCTTTCTTGGTTAAGGAAAGCCATACCTCACGGCGATCCTCCTGCATACGATGGCGGCGGACGTAGCCGCCGGCGGCGAGCCGGTTCACCAGTTCAACCGTACTGTGATGTTGAATCTGAAGGCGATCGGCGAGATCTCTTATTCGCGGTCGCGTTCTGCCTGGCAGTCCTTTCAAAGCGAGCATGAGTTGGTGCTGGCGCGGCTCGATCCCGGCCAGGTGCGCAGCTTGCTCGCTGAAATGAACAAAGCAGCGGATCTGGTAGCGCAGCTCTGCCAGCGATTGGTAGTCAGCCTGAGTAACAGAGCGTTTCATGAGAATAGTATATCGTAATACGATATAATATTTTCGTGAAAACGAAATTCCCAAATAGCGCCGCAGCAGAAGGCAAACTGCGTCCCGATCGCAATGAAGAATTGGGAGACTTCACAACCACGTGGCGAGTGATTCCCATATCATTCCTCGCAATCATGATCGGAGCGATCTGCGCGTTTGTCGCGCTCGCCTTGCTCCGGTTGATCGGTTTATTCACCAACCTGTTCTATTTTGGCCGGTGGAATACCGCGCTGGTTTCTCCTGCTGGCAATCATCTTGGCGTCTACAGCCTCTTCATCCCTATCGGCGGGGCGCTGATCGTCGGCGTCATGGCGCGCTACGGTTCGGAGCGCATACGAGGTCACGGCATCCCCGAGGCGATCGAGTCGATTCTGCTCAACGGCAGTCGTATTGAACCGAAAGTCGCACTTCTCAAACCACTCTCGGCGGCGATCTCGATTGGTTCCGGAGGACCGTTCGGAGCCGAGGGTCCGATCATCATGACCGGCGGCGCGGTCGGCTCGCTGATCGCCCAGTTGTTTCATCTCACGAGCGCCGAGCGCAAGACCCTTCTCGTGGCGGGCGCGGCGGGAGGTATGTCCGCAACCTTCGCGGCGCCCGTGGCCGCGGTGCTGCTGGCAGTCGAGTTGCTGCTTTTCGAATGGAAACCGCGCAGTCTGATTCCGGTGGCCTTGGCGAGTGCGATGGCTGCGGTGGTGCGTCGGTATATCCTGGGGTTCGGGCCGCTGTTTCCTGTGCCCGATCATCCATTATTCATAGGACCAAAAGCCCTGCTGGGCTGCGCTCTCGTGGGTCTTCTGGCGGGGGTTCTATCGGCGCTGCTCACAGTATCGGTATACGCGGCCGAGGACGCTTTCCAGCGGCTGAAAATCCACTGGATGTGGTGGCCGGCGATCGGCGGTCTCGCGATCGGGTTGGGAGGTCTGGTCTTCCCGCAAGCACTCGGCGTCGGTTACGACACGATTGGCGCATTACTGCAGGGAAGCGTGACCACCAAAGTGATTCTCGGGGTGCTACTCGTCAAATGGTTTATCTGGGCGGTATCGCTTGGCTCCGGCACATCGGGCGGCGTTCTCGCCCCGCTGCTAATGATGGGCGGCGCGCTCGGCGGACTCGAAGCTAGGTTTCTTCCGCCTGAGGGAGCGGGCTTCTGGCCGCTGATCAGCATGGGGGCGATTCTTGGCGGCACGATGCGCTCGCCCTTCACCAGCATTGTTTTTGCTTTTGAGCTGACGCACGACGCCAACGTGTTTTTGCCCTTGCTGGTGGGTAGCGTCATCGCACACGGTTTCACGGTCTTGACGCTGAAGAGGTCCATCTTGACCGAGAAGGTTGCCCGGCGCGGCTTCCATCTCAGCCGCGAATATGCCGTCGATCCGCTGGAAATTCTTTTTGTGCGCGAGGTCATGCGCACCAAGGTTGCTGTCTTGCCGGCCGCGAGTACGCTTGGCGAAATATGGAATTCGTTGCGTGTGGATCACCGCCAGGAGCAACGGTTGCTACCGGTCGTCGATGCCGAAGGGGGTCTGGTTGGAGTGGTGACGCGCGGAGATCTCAACCAGCGTATGGAACAAAATGGCGACGCCGCGCTCGAGCGGCCGCTCGGTGATCTGGTGCGCGCGAGCACGGTCGAGGCGCATCCGGACGAACCGCTGCGGGTCGTCGTCTATCGTATGGTGGAAAAAAGTTGCACGCGAATGCCGGTGGTGGAGCGCGGAACGAGAAAGTTTCTAGGGTTGGTATCGATCAATGATTTGCTGAAAGCGCGGTCCAGGCATCTGGAAGAAGAAAGCCGCCGGGAGCGAAGTTTGAAGTTTGAGTGGTTTGTGCCGGAACCACGTGCAAAGCGGCGGCCTGTGTGACGGTGCCACAGACGATCGGCGAGGCGCGAGTCAATGGTACTTATCGTGGCAGCGATCTACATCGGCGGGTTCGTCTGAGACGGATTCGACGGGCTCCCAGATCTCCTGAATCGGTGAGGTGATGATCGGGCGGCTGTAATCGGGATGATGAAACTCGAGGTGCATGCCGCGTCCGATGAAACGGAGCTTCAGCATCGAACCGCCCCAGGTTGAGCCGGCAATCGTCACCTGAACCGGCTGCGGGCAATATTGCGGATGCCCGGAAATCATGGCCGTGCCTTCGCCCAAAAATTGCGCGGTGTAGTGGTGATGCTGTGTGCGAATCTGCAGCACCGTATCGGGCGCCAGGGCTTCCAGAAACACGCCTCCCTCGATCTCGGACCGAACGATATTCCGATTCACTCCAGCGCTCAGGTTGGGATGAGGCGTAAACATTGATTTACTGTATCCGAAGACTTACTGTATCCGAAGTCTCGCTCCCCGTCACAATGTATTTAGGGCTGGTTCGCTACTCCAAAGGTCGTCCAGGCACCTGCCCTCATGTCACGCTGCAGGCCGCTCTGCCAGGCGAACTCAGGGTGAGCGCGAAGGTGGTCGGCGGCCTTGAAATCCATGCCGCAGGCGTGGCCAGCGGCGGCTGCCAGGCTCATTTCGGCGATCATGTGGGCGTCGGCGGCCTTGTTCTGCACCGCTCCGGCCATGCCGAAAGGAGGCTGCCAGGATCCGCTGCCGCGCGGCGAGAGGTCGATATGGCCGTCTAGCGTGCGCTCGTCTGGATCCTCTTTATTCTCATAGGTATCGAAATGGTCAGCGAGGAAGCGCTCGGCGGCGGCCACGTCGATCTTGCCCTTGTTTTCGGCCATAAGCTGCTCCCAGCGTAGGTGGCGGGCGTTGGAGCTCTCGCTCATGTCATGGCGATCGAAGTCGGTCTCCTCGCGAATCAGTTTCTCGTTAATGGGGAAGTTCGAGCCAACAAAATAGCCGTCGTTTTTCCGCTCCAGGGTGACGTTCTTGAGCCCTAATTCGAGGCGGCCGATTTCATTTCGTCCGATGTCGGCGACCAGCCAGGTGTTGGCGTAGCCTCCGTTGTTGCCGTCTTTCATGATGCGGGCAAAATCGTCGATCGAAGTGGAATACTGCGCCGCCTTGCGCGCCCGGACAAATTCTGGAATGGCGGTCTCGTCGTATCCCGAGAAGTGGCCAATCGTGGTTTCCGTAATGACGATGCCGGCCGAGTTCATCACGAAATCGTCGGCGCTGTGGATGACCCCCGGCAGGCCATCCATGAGCATGCGCTTGCCCTTGACTGGAACGATGTCGTAGATGATGGTCCAGCGCTCGCCGTCCAGATACTCGGTCCAGTCGTTGTGGGCAATGACGACTTTGCCGTCCTTGGTATAGCTGCCCGTCGCCACGAAGGCGCTGCAATGTTCCGCGACCGACGCCGAGGCGGTCGACTTGTTTCCGTGTGCCTGGTCGTATTCCTTGACGTAGTATTCCCATTCTTCGGCGGCATTCAAAGCGACCACATCCCACAGATCGATCTTCATTGGGCCGCCGTGGGCGTTGAGGCCATCGGCGAGGCCTTGCATCTCTTCGCGGTACTCCTGCTCAATGTGCGGCCACATCATGTTCTGCGCGGCGTCGCGGAAGAACTGCCAGTCTTTTTTATTTTCGTGGGTCACTTCGAGCATCGTCACTTTGAGCGTGTCTTCGATCTCGGGCTCCAGTAGATAGCCATTCTGGAAGCCGACTTCGTGGGGTGTGCCCTCGAGGTGGACGAATGTCCAACCGTTCTTTGGGGCACGCCTGAATGCGCCCTTCAATTCGCTCTCAGGTGCGCTCGCCTGGGACGCACCCGCGGGGGAAGAAGAAGATGAAGAGAACGAGGTTATTCCCGTCAGAAGCAGGGTAAGGAGAATTAAGAGCGATTGACGCATGCCTACTCCCAGTACTCAGAATCTGGGCATTCTAGCAGAGTTCGCCGCGAACCCAACCTGGTTGCGCGATGCGGTGCAGGGCTGGGCAGATGCGTAGCCGGTAACCACCCAGGGCACGAAGGCAACAGCAAGGGAAACAAACCCAGTCAGGACCGATCAGCGAGCGAGTCAACCGCCTGTCTCTGTTCGCGCATCTGTTCCAGAAAATTATCGACCGGTACTTGGAACTTATGCCGGAAGAGATCGACCAGGGCGTCTTCGCTGTGCGAGGCTCCGGGCGCAGCGGCCTGATTCGGCGAAGGGGATAGCTCGCCGCCGGGCGCGGCTGGGGAGCGCGTTACGGCCACTTGGCTCGAAACCACGCTCTCGTCGTTTGATGATCGATCCATACCATCTGGCACGACGTGCACTTCGGGAGATTTGCCTCCGCCGGCGCGCAGCGTAGCGATCATGCGCCGCACCCGATTTCGTTGCTCGTCGGTGATCTGGAAGAACTCCACACCCATTCCGAATTCCGGATGCGCCACCAGCACCACGCCTTCGGCGCGCACCTCGACGTCAGCCACTTTGGTAGACAGCGTAACCCGCGTAGCGCGCGGAAATGGTGAGTTGGTCGTCAAATAACAGCCGCCCAGACTGAGGTCGGTGAGCCGGCAATTGACCGGCGGATCGTCCTGGTCAGGCTCCGAAAGCTGGCTACCCAACCACTGGCGAAGGCTATTCCGCTGCTCATCAGTGGCGTCCTTGAATCGGACACCAGCCTGATCGCCAGCGCCTTCCCAAGCCAACTCTCCGTAGACATCGAGCTTCTGGCCCAATCCCGGCAATTTCAGCGAAAAGCGCAAAGTGCCCTCTTTGGGCACCGGTCCGGAGAACTTAATCGCCATCCCCCCTTCACAGAGATCGATGGTCGTGGCCGCATATAAGGACTTCCCGTAGGATTCGACGGGGATCTGGATGGGAATCCGCAATTGGGCGCGCCGTTCCCGCTTCATCAGAGCCCGCACCGCGCGAAAACTCGCCTTGGCGCGTTCGACGGCCAGCGGCTTGTGCAGGACGAAATGCGCTCCCATGCCAAACCCGCCCTTCAGGCCGACTTCAGACTCCACCAGCACAATGGCTAGCGCCTGCCGGTTAACCGGACTGGCTTTCGCGCCGCGGAACACGCTGGTCGCCTCTGCCGCGTTGGCACCGTCGACAATAATCGCTTCAAAGCGCTGGCGGGTGATGCGGCGCATGGCCTCGTCGGGAGCAGCGCAGTGCTCGATATCAATTTCCAAGTCGCTCAAAACCCGGCGCAGAACCCGCACGGTTTTGTCGTCGGAACTTAGTAGTAGAGTCTTCAAATTCATGTTTCAAATCACGATGTAAATCCGCAAGCCGGTTCACGACGACAAATCACGCTGAAAATATCAGTGCGAAGACGGGTCGTTCCAACAACGATTCGAAGGTCAGTACGAACGCTTGCCGTCCTGAGCCTTTCGGCGAGGGGAGCCGGTGAATGTCCGAGCCCGAGCGCGGGAATTGGGTATTCAGTCCCCCCGCCCTGACTGGAACGGTCCCTGCTTGCACTCTAAGTCTAGGCAATTCCGCGGTCAACGCAATGGCCCGGTCCGCTGGTTACCGCAGTCACCTATAGGTTCTAAGTAGGGCCACGGCGGCTCCGTGCTTATCTCTAAAAGTGCGTGACAAAGTGCGCGACGCTGCGCTCACCTAGATCGTACTCCCAGGCGTCTTCGTTGCACGGCTACGTCCTACCATAGCGACCATCCATTTATTCATATCCAGGGTGCGTCAAGTGCGATCTTTCGCGCTGAGCTGCAACTGGTTGTATGCAAAGGGGATATTAGAAAGGTGGTGCGGCATCCCACTTTTTTGTTGACTTGGCAAGAGAAACCTATTATTATCAATAGCTTCCATAGAGGCCGAGGGGCTAGAGTCTGTGGTACAGGTTTTCTTACTTACGCGTGAATCCCCTCCACCCTCATTGGAATCAAACTGGGTAATGGCTTAACTAGGTGTAAGTCCTTATCCCAATAGAGGGTACATTTTGATGGCAAAGCGACGAGGAAATCCGAACTGGGGCAAGCCTGAACCGATCGGGCCTGTCATTCCCACGGTCACGGAGTTTGAACAGGTCGTGCATGAGTACAAGCTCTCCCCCGACCAATATCTGCGGTCTACACGCCTGCGAGAGTGGGCGCGCCGCAACAAGAATTCAAAATACATCCCGGAGCCGTTGCTCGAAGCCTGGGGCTTTGAGATCGAATCCACCCTGTAAGGCGGGAAACCAGGTACATGGGGCAAGGGTCGCCACTGGCGGCCCTTTTCTATTTGCGTTGTCCGGTTACACTTGTATTGGTTGGAATTCGGTTCCCTGGAGACTCAGCCGTCCATGACACCTCACTCACCCTTCACCGACGTCCCCACCGCCATCGAAGAGATACGCGCCGGCCGCATGGTCGTGGTGGTTGACGACGAGGATCGCGAAAACGAAGGCGACCTAACCCTGGCCGCCGAAAAAGTCACTCCCGAGGCCATCAATTTCATGGCTAAGCACGGACGCGGCCTCGTCTGCCTCGCCATGACCGAGGAGCGCCTGGAGCACCTCCGCATCGGACCGATGACCAGCGAAAACACCTCGCAATATGGGACGGCTTTTTGCGAGGCGATCGACGCGAGAGTCGGTGTCACCACCGGAATCTCGGCGCACGATCGCGCTCATACCATCAAGGTGGCCATCGATCCCGCGACCCGTCCGGCCGATCTTGCCCGTCCCGGCCATATGTTTCCGCTGCGCGCGCGCAAAGGTGGAGTGCTCGTCCGCGCCGGCCAGACCGAAGCGTCCGTCGATCTGGCGAGGCTGGCGGGCATGGTTCCGGCCGGCATCATCTGCGAAATCATGAAGGACGACGGCACCATGGCGCGCGTGCCCGATCTGATCGAATTCTGCCGCATCCACGAAATGAAGATGCTGACGGTGGCTGAGCTGATCCGCTACCGCATGCAGCACGAGCGTTACGTGCATCGCGTCGGCGAGTCACTGGTGGAGACCAAGCATGGAGAATTCCGCCTGATCGCCTACGAGAGCGAAGTGGAAGGTGGCGAGTCGCATATGGCGCTGATCCGCGGGGATATCGGCGATTCGTCGGAGCCAGTTCTGGTCCGCATGCACGCACATTGCCTGCTGGGCGACGTCTTCGGAGCGACTGGCTGCGATTGCCACCAGACGCTCGAAGCTTCCCTGAAAGCGATTGCCGAAGAAGATCGGGGAGCGCTGATCTATTTGCACCAGACGTCCAAGGGGTTTACTGCGGAAAAAATCGGCGATCAATCATTTCTCACTTTTCATCGCGAACGCCGCCTGCCGTCGTTGCCGGAAAGCGAAAGAAAGATTCACCGCGAGATTGGCCTGGGGGCGCAGATTTTGTCCGATTTGAATTTGAAGCGGATCCGGCTGCTGACCAATCATCCGAGGAGGGTTGCGGCGCTCGAAGGGTTCGACATTGAAATCGTCGAGCAGATTCCGGTGAAGCTGGCGAAGGCCAGCCGGTAAAATGGAAGCCGTGGCCGTCTGATCACCGCAGCGCGCTAAAACGGTTTGCGCGGAGTGATCTCCTCATCCTTGATAAAAAATTGCGCCGAACATACGGCCGACCCGCAGATCGTCGGCAGCAATCCAGCCATCTGTTTTCGCGTAATCAGGCCGAGCGTCCCGCATAACGGGCATGAAAGCACCGCCCAATAGGGATCTTCCCGCTCCCCCACTTCGCCAGCGTTCTCCAGCACAAACACGGTACCGGGTTCCATCTGCTCGGGAATCCACTCATTGATAATGCTTAATTCGCCGATCATCATGTGCCTCCCGCCTTTCGTTTATGCTTCGATTTACGCACTGCTTTTCACGCTCTTTGCCGCCGCAAAAACCGAACATTTTCTGAAGCCGCAGCTTTCTTGCGCGAAACAACGTCGGCACGAACCCGCCGCACCTCGTCACTGAGACAAATATCGAACATCGCCTGTCGCGCATTCTTGATCAGATCGACGACCTGCCGCGCCGAAGTACGCAAATAAAGATGAGTGCCGTCGGTCAGCAGGTGATACTCCGAAGATGCGCCGACCGTAGCTGCCAGACTGGTGCCAAATTCCTGCTGTAGAAACCGGATCACTTTGCGCATGCGTTGTAGCGAGAAGCCGCGCCGGCGCAGTTGGCAGATAACCGCGACGGTGAGGAGGTCGTCCCAGTTGTAAATACGCCGATGTCCCTGGCGAGCGGGCGTAACAATGCCGCGTTCATCCCACCATTGCAGCTGACGGGCGGTAATTCCGGTCAGCGCGATCACGTCGTTCGATGTGAACTGTCGTTGCATTTTCGGCTGGTTCTGTTTCAAGCAAAAATCAATCGAAATGTTTGAAACATTCTAGGCGGCAACGGCACAAATAAAACGATCTTTAGTGAGGCGTCATAGTGACTACAAGGGTACGTAGCTGTAATCGAATTTCCGCCGGCTCCAGTGCTCGGCGTGGTGAGGTTTTGGCAAGACGCTCGAACCATGCTGACGAGGCGTTCTTATGGAGAAGTAGGTCCCGAGAATTTGTATGTTACCGCTCCTGGCATTACCATTAGCCTCATACAAATTTTTCCCCAGGGGCCATTCAATTGATGCTTGAACACGTGCGTGCGCGCTTCGTCCTGCCGGTGTGTTTTGTGCTGCTATTGGCAACGCTTACTTTTTCGCAGCAAAAAGAGAGTTATCGCAAGACCGATACATCGCCAAAAAATGCCAGTAAAACTACGACTGCGAACGACGACAAAGACACAAGTAAAGACGATGAAGGCGATCCGCTCTTTCGCGGCATGAAATACCGTTCCATCGGGCCGTTTCGTGGTGGGCGCTCTTTGACCGCCGCCGGAATTCCCGGCGATCCGTCGACTTACTATTTCGGCGCCACGGGCGGCGGCGTTTGGAAATCGGCGGATGGCGCGAACACCTGGTCTTATGCTTTCGATAAAGCTGGATCGCCGTCGATCGGCAGCATCGCCGTTGCTCTGTCTGATCCCAACGTCGTTTACGTCGGCACGGGCGAGGCTTGCATTCGCGGAAACATTGGTCAAGGCGACGGCGTCTGGAAGTCGGTTGACGCGGGCAAGACGTGGAAGAATGTCGGCCTGAAAGATTCGCGCGCGATCGGCAAAGTGATTGTGAATCCCCGCAATCCCGACATAGTTTTTGTCGCGGCGCTCGGCCACCCCTATGGCCCGAACTCCGAGCGCGGCGTTTTCCGCACGCTCGACGGTGGCAAAACCTGGGACAAGGTTCTTTTCAAAGATGAGAATACGGGAGCGATCGATGTTGCCTTCGATCCCGAAAATGCCAACATTCTATTTGCCTCGCTCTGGGAATCGCGCCGGACGCCGTGGTCGCTCTCTAGTGGCGGCCCGGGGAGCGGTATTTATCGCTCGAACGATGGCGGCGCTACCTGGAAAAAACTGGACGAACATGGCCTTCCTCCGGGGCCGTACGGCCGCATCGGCCTGGCGGTCGGCGCAAATTCTGATCGCGTTTATGTTTTGATCGAGGCCAAAGAAGGCGGTCTTTATCGTTCCGACGATGGCGGCGATACGTGGGATTTAGTTAATGGCAGTCACGGACTCGTGCAACGCGCATGGTATTACATGCACGTCATCGCCGATCCGCAGGATGCGAACACGGTCTACGTCGCCGATGTGGAGTTCTTCAAGTCAACAGACGGTGGACGGAACTTCAATAAAGTAAAAGTTCCGCACGGCGACAATCACGGGTTGTGGATTGATCCGAAAGATACGAAACGCATGATCGCCTCGAATGACGGCGGCGTCACCGTCAGTTTGGACGGCGGAAAGTCGTGGACACGTGAGGACAATCAGCCGACCGCGCAGTTCTATCACGTAATCACCGACACGCGGACGCCCTACTACGTTTACGGCGCGCAGCAGGATAATTCGACGGTTGCCATCGCCAGTCGCAGCGATGACGGCGCGATTGGTGCGCCCGATTGGTATGCGGTCGGCGGCGGGGAGGCAGGATACATTGCGCCGAATGCAACCGACCCAAACATTGTTTATGCCGGCGACTATCAGGGTAATATCACACGCTTCGACCGGCGCACCAATCAGGTCAAGAGCATTGCGGTGTGGCCGGAGCTCACCGACGCGCGCGGCGCCGCGGTGCTCGATCATCGCTTCCAGTGGACGGCGCCGATCGTTACCTCGCCGTTTGACCCCAGCACGATTTACTACGGAGGCGAGCGCATTTTCAAAACCTCTGACGGTGGAACGCACTGGGATGCGATCAGCGGCGACCTGACGCGCAACGATAAATCGAAACAGCAGCCCTCGGGCGGGCCGATCACAATCGATGACACGGGCACAGAATATTACGACACTGTCTTCACGATTGCTCCGTCGCCGTTAGCGAAAGGGCTCATCTGGGCTGGCACCGATGACGGCTTGATTCAAGTTACCCGCGATGAAGGGAAGAGTTGGTCGAACGTGACGCCGAAGGATCTCGCTGAATGGAGCCGCATCAGCTTGATTGAAGCGTCTCCGCACGACGCGGGCACCGCCTACGTCGCGGTCGACCGCCATCAGAATGACGATCTGGCGCCTTATATTTACAAGACGACCAATTACGGCTCGACATGGACCCGCATCACGGCGGGCATTCCGGATGGGGCGTTCGTGCGCGCGGTTCGAGAAGATCCAAAGAAGAAAGATTTGCTCTATGCCGGAACCGAGCGTGGCGTGTTTGTTTCGTTCGATGACGGCGGGCATTGGCGTGCGCTGCAAATCAATTTGCCGCTCACACCAGTTCATGACCTCGTCATTAAGAACGACGACTTAGTCGTGGCGACGCATGGGCGCTCGTTCTGGATCCTTGACGATGTTTCGCCGCTCCGCCAATTCGCCGATTCGGTCGCTGCGGAAGACGTGCATCTCTACAAACCCGCAACCGCTTATCGCGTGCATACGGGAGAGGCGCCAGCAAAATTATCATTTGACGGGAAGAATCCTCCGAGCGGCGCGGTTATTTATTTCTATCTCAAGCAGGCGCCGAAACCCGAAACGAAGGAGGAAGTAAAAATTGAAATTCTGGATGCTACGGGCAATGTGGTTCGCACCTACTCCAGCAACCGATCGGAGCCGCTCGATGAGCCGCTCGATCCTGACGACAAGAAGCGCGAGAAGGAGATTAAGCCTGAGGACGGTTTGAATCGCTTCGTGTGGGATTTGCGTTACGAGGAGGCGAATCGCGTCCCGAATTATTATCTGTGGGAGTACAACGATGGCGCGAAAGGGCCGCTGGCCGTGCCCGGCGACTATCAGGTGCGTTTGACCGCCAAGGGGAAGAGTCTGACCGCTCCGTTTGAAATGAAGATCGATCCGCGCGTGACCACATCGCAGGCCGATCTGGAGAAGCAGTTCAAACTGGAGATGGATGTGCGCGAGCAGTTGAATCGCGTTTACGACGCGGTGAACCAGATCCAGGACGTCCGCGAGCAATTAGATGGACTGAAGAAACGCCTGGTGCCGGGTGACTCGTCGAAAGCCTTGTTTGACGGCGCGAGTGCACTCGACGCCAAGCTGATTGCGGTTCGCGATCCGCTGATTAATTTCAAAATCAGCGCCAGCGAGGATTCTTTGGCGTATGCTCCGGGCATTGACGCGAAACTCGCGTTTCTATCGATGGGCGTGGCTGGCTTCGCCGATTCCGCTCCGACGGAAGCCGAGTACCAGGAATTCGACAAGCTGAAAAAGCAGACCGATGAATTACTGGCCCACTGGGATCAGGTGAGGAATGCGGATATCACCAGCTTCCAAAAACTTGCGGCTGAACAAAACATTCACCCCATCTACGTGCCCGATGTGAAAAGCGAAAAAGTGCAGGGCGGTGAAGAGGAATAGTCGGAAGAAATGTAGCGTGGTTACGGCTTGGACGGGGCCCTTCGGCTTCGCTCAGGGCAGGCTCCGCCCCGTCGCCACACAAATCATTAGATAAACATCTCGTCTTGCGGCACGCCGCTCCCACCGTTTTTCGGATGGCGGCGTTTCTGTCCTAGAAATACTTCCAGTCCGGTCGTGAGTGCGGTCATGAGCCCGTTGACCTGGCGCAGCGGAGAGACGACCGTCTTATGCACGATCTCGGTTGTGTCTTCCACTTTGTCCATGGTGCGATTCAGCAGAGATCGTGCAT
>Ga0209624_10000359_pt1 | contig 40145 bp, 22 predicted proteins | sample JacPinW_OM2H0_O1_FD_188565 | JGI IMG/M metagenome (GOLD analysis project Ga0209624, IMG submission 188565) | Forest soil microbial communities from Algoma, Ontario, Canada - Jack Pine, Ontario site 1_JW_OM2H0_O1 (SPAdes) (version 2) | ecosystem: Environmental > Terrestrial > Soil > Boreal...
TGACTCCCCAGATGACAGCAGCAAAGTAGCCCGCCGAGAGGTGTCCGCTCGGGTGGCCGTGGGTGATGGCGCCGGGAAGCGGTAAGCGTGGCCGGCCGTGGTATTCGCCGCAGAAGCAGGGTTCGAATTCGTTTGCCGGGCGGCATCGACCGCGCTCAGAAGCGCGTTCTGTGCATGGAAATAATCCTTCACCGCCTGTTCGAACTGGACCGAACTTATGCCGTAGGCTTTTTGAATGGCATCTTCCACCGGGACGTGCTGGTTCAATATCAGATCGAAGTAAGTGCCAGTTTCCGGCAGTTTCTGCTCGTGCAGCAGGTAGTGCATGACGATCCACGACTCCGCGTAGTAGAGCGTGTGATGAGTACCTTCGTTGCGCGTCGAGGTGTCGTGCTTCATGGTGAAAAGATCGGGCAGCGAGAGCCAGACCTGGGAGCCGAGCAATTCGGTGAGGGATTTTGGCGGATGCGTATCGCGCTCATTACCCAGCAGATCCTGGGTGGCGGAGGGAACCAGTTCGGGGTCGCTGCCGAGTTCGACCTGTTTGTTGTCGACGCGAATCGAGCTGAAATACTCGGCGAGGCCTTCGTCGAACCATCCTTGGGCGCGGGGATAGTTGTAATTCAGCAGCATGACGGCGAGGTCGTGCGCAACCGCTCGCCAGGACTCTTCTTCGAACAGGTTCAGCACGATGAAGTCTTGATCGTTGCCGGGGAGAAAAAATCCGGGGACGCCAATGGGCTGCATATTGAGTTGGCCGGCTTGTGCTTCAACGTGAGCCAGAGGCGCAACCTGATAGTAGGACTTGTCGTTTTTGAAGGCGAGGATGGTCAGCGGGATCGACTGGTTGAGATGCTCTTTCCCCAGCAGCGTGGCGAAGACGGCCCGCATCTGCTCGAAGCGGAGGGCAACTTCACGGCCCTTTTTGTCGCCGGCATCGGTGATGACGGTGAAGTGGGCGGAGTGAATTTCGAGCCAGGGAGAAGGTTCGGCGGCGGGTGCCAGGATGCAGCCCAGGATGACCTCGCACAGCGTGAGACAGAGCGGGATGGCGTGGGAGCGGGACATGGTGCCGAGGAGAGGGAATGCTCTTCAAGGAAATGCTATCACGATGGATCGAGCGCATGTTCTTGCAGTTCGCAGCGCGGCCATCTCGAGGGCTGCTCGTTCGACAAGCTCGGGGCCGCTCTCGCAACGGCCGGCAGGATGCCGGTGCTGCATGCATTGGGTTTTGCGCCGTTTTGACATCCTCCCCGCCATAAAGAGCGGGGATTCCTTCTCAGGCTACGCAGGGGCTTAATCTCCCTACGTTAGCGCCGCCACAGCAGACCTTGATTTGTCGAACCTACATTGGCACACAGGGCTGGCTCAACCCTGATACGCCGGATTAGGATGCAGGACACGAGCTGGAGCGGGCAAATCGCGGGAACTTCGGGTTCCGTTTGCGCGTAGGAAACAGAGGAGGCTCCCTGTCCGTGCGAAGACCTCATGTTCTCGTGTTGCTGCTGGTCGTGTTGCTGCTGGGGGCCGGGCTCTCGGCCGCTCAAGACTTGCAGCGAGAACCGGCAACCGAACCGCTGACCGCCGATGCCATCATGGCACGCGTGGCTGCGAACCAGGACCGCAGCGAAGCCCTGCGCAAGCAATACGTTTACCGGCAGCACATCCGCATTCTTACGCACAAACCCCAGGGCAAAACCCTGCGCGAAGAGACGACAGAGTATGACGTCATGCCGACGCCCGATGGAACTCAGAAGGAACTCAGGTTGCTCACCGGCCGGTACTGGCACCAGGGGAAGTACGAGACGTTTCAAGGCCAGCCCGCTCCCGGGTCGGGGAGCCTGGATGGGAGCCTGATCGACGGCTTGCGCGACGACCTGCTCAACGAGAACACCAAGGACGGCTTGGCGAAGGATCTGTTTCCCCTGACCAGCGAGGAGCAGAAAAACTATGAATTCAGGCTGCTCGGTCAGGAGGCGCAACAGGGGCGTAGCGTCTACCACATCGGCTTTCGGCCCAAGGACCGGAACGAGATTGCCTGGGCCGGCGAAGCCTACATCGATGCAACCGAGTTTCAGCCGGTGCGAGTGTTTACGAAACTCTCGCGGCGCATTCCGTTCGCGGTGCGGACATTGCTTGGGACCGATTTGCCTGGGGTCGGTTTCAACGTTGTCTACAAACGGCAGGGGGATGGAGCCTGGTTTCCCGCCACGTTCGGAACGGAATTCCGGATCCATGCCTTGTTCTTCATTCATCGGCAGGTGTCGATTGCACTGGAAAATTCAGCCTTTGAGCGGACGCACGTGGAGAGCAAGATGAAGCTGGTGGGGCCGGCGGAGTAGCGGAGTAAAGGTTCAAAGCAGGGAGCAACGCTAGGTCGTCAGCCGAGGGCTGCCCGCACAGAGTCCGATGGTTCAGTCGCCGCTGGCGTGGTTCTCGGTAGGGACTAAGACCAGGCGCCGGCGCGACGGTTGGGGCTGCGAGCCGGGGCCGAAGGTATGCAGGATGCCGATCACCGCGGCATAAGCGGCTAAAACACCGAAACCAACCGATGCGACTACGGTAGCGAAAAGAATTACGGGCATAAAAAGCGAATTCACGGTCAACCAACCTTTACGAAGGGCTGTTATCAGATGCACGGCCCAAAAATCCGTATACCTAGTTTCTTCCTGTTCCCACGGAGCGAATCTTCAATCTAACTGCGTTGACGCTCCGCGCTGTTGGCGACTAAGATACGGAGTAAAGCTGTGCAATCCCACTTTCCATTAAATCTGTTGCCCTGTCGACGTTACGGAAGGGAAATAGCCCCAAGTACAAGATGGCCATTACCAAGATTTCTGTCCGGGGCGCCCGGCAGCACAATCTGAAAAACATTGACGTTGAGATTCCCCGTAATACCCTGACGGTGGTCACCGGGCTCAGCGGTTCGGGGAAGTCTTCGCTTGCCTTTGACACCATTTATGCCGAGGGGCAGCGCCGCTATGTGGAGACTTTGTCGGCCTATGCGCGGCAGTTTCTGGATCAAATGGAACGCCCGGATGTCGATGCCATTGATGGACTTAGCCCGTCGATCTCGATTGAGCAGAAGACCACCAGCCGCAGCCCGCGCTCGACGGTTGGAACCATCACCGAAATCTACGATTATCTTCGCCTGCTATTCGCTTCGATTGGGGTGCCGCACTGCCCCAGGTGCGGACGGGCGATCAGCCGGCAGTCCGCCGATCAGATTGTTCAGCGGGTGATGGCGCTGAGTCCTGAGGATCGGGTCATGGTCATGGCCCCGATCGTGCGCGGGCGCAAGGGCGAGTTCAAGAAAGAGATGGAAACCCTCGTCAAGCACGGCTACCCGCGGGCACGCATTGACGGGGAACTGGTCAGTCTGGACGATGATGTCGCGCTTCATCTTGACAAGCGAAAAAATCACACCATTGAAGTTGTGATTGACCGGCTGCTGGTGAAGCCCGGGATCGAGCATCGTCTGGAAATGTCGGTGGGGCTGGCGATGAAGCTGGCGGGCGGATTGGTGCAGGTTGCGGTGGTCGGCGGTGAGGAACAGCTATATTCGGAGAAATTGGCGTGTCCCGATTGCGGCATCAGCGTGCCCCAGTTGGAGCCGCGGTCGTTTTCGTTTAACAGCATGTATGGGGCATGTCCGGAGTGCCATGGGCTGGGCAGTAAATACGATTTCGATCCCGCGAAGGTGATCACCGACTGGTCGAAGCCGCTGCTCGAGGGCGGGCTGGGGCCAGGATCGGCCTCGCAGAATCTGATTCACATGCTGCAGATTTCGTCGGCGGCATATGGCATTAACTTGAGCACTCCGTTTGAAAAGTTTTCGGAGAAGACGCAGGATTTTCTGCTGAACGGCGAACCGGGGCGCGGCGGCAAGACTGGGTTTCACGGCATTTTTGGATATCTGAAACAGAATCTGGAGGAGTCGACTTCGGAGGGTTATCGCGACTGGCTGATCGATCACATGTCGGCCACGCAGTGTCCGGCGTGCCATGGCAAGCGGCTGCGCCCGGAGAGTCTGGCGGTCAAGGTAAATGGCATGTCGATCGCAGAGTTCACCGCGATGCCGGTGGAAAAGTCGGTGGCGGTGGCACAGAGAATCAAGCTGGCCGGCCGCGAGGCGACCATCGCCGGGCGGGTCATGCATGAAGTGGTGGAGCGACTGCAGTTTTTGAATGCGGTGGGCTTGGGATACATCTCGCTGGATCGCTCGGCGGCGACGTTGTCGGGTGGCGAGGGGCAACGGATTCGCTTGGCGACGCAGATTGGATCGAAGCTGCGCGGCGTTCTGTATGTGTTGGACGAGCCGTCGATTGGGCTGCATCATCGCGATAACGACCGGTTGCTGACCGCTCTGGAGAATTTGCGCGATCTCGGCAACACGGTGCTGGTGGTGGAACACGATGAAGATACGATCCGGCGTGCCGATTATGTCGTGGATCTGGGGCCGGGCGCGGGACGACATGGCGGGAACCTGGTGTCGCATGGAACTCCGGAGGAGATCATGCGCGATCCGGACTCCCTGACCGGGGCATACATCTCAGGTCGAACCGCGATCGCGATGCGGGCGGAGCGGCGCCGGGCGAACGGGGCAGCGCTCACGATTCTAGGCGCGAAAGAAAATAATCTCAAAAATCTGGATGTGACCTTTCCGCTGGGCGTGATGACGGTGGTGACGGGAGTTTCCGGTTCCGGCAAGTCGACTCTGGTGAACGACATCTTGTATCGTGCGCTGGCGCGGCAGCTTTATCGCTCGCGCGAGAAGGCGGGCGAACACAAGGCAATTTCGGGCGCGGAAAATATTGATAAGGTCATCCGCATCGATCAATCGCCCATCGGACGAACGCCCCGGTCGAATCCGGCAACCTACACCGGCGTGTTCACTCAGATCCGCGATTTCTACGCGATGCTGCCGGACTCGCGGGAACGTGGCTATAAGGCGGGCCGGTTTTCCTTCAATGTTTCCGGCGGTCGCTGCGAGGCGTGCCAGGGCGAAGGGCAGCGGCGCATCGAGATGAATTTTCTGCCTGACGTGTACGTGCTGTGCGAGGTCTGCGGCGGACGGCGCTACAACCACGAAACGCTGACGGTGAAGTACAACGGGAACTCGATTGCCGACTTGCTGGAGATGCCAGTCTCCGACGCGCTCCCGATTCTGGAAAATATTCCGCAGGTAAAGCAGAAGTTGCAGACGCTGGTCGACGTGGGCCTGGGATACATTCACCTCGGGCAGTCGGCAGTGACGCTCTCGGGTGGCGAGGCGCAGCGCATCAAACTGGCGCGCGAATTGAGCAAGCGGCAAACCGGCAAGACGCTTTATCTGCTCGACGAACCGACAACGGGACTGCACTTCGACGACGTGAAGAAGTTGCTGGACGTGCTCCACCGGTTAACCGACCTGGGGAACTCGATCATTATCATCGAACACAATCTGGATGTGATCCGCAACGCGGATTGGATCATCGACCTCGGGCCGGAGGGCGGCGAAGAAGGCGGGCGCATCGTAGCTCAGGGCACGCCGGAGACGGTCGCGCGGGTGAAGAAGTCGTACACCGGGCAAGCCCTGGTGGGGTATTTTGGAAACGGGAAGAAGCACCCAGTACCGAGTGCGGAGTATCAGGTCAAAACTTCATAAGCATAAATAAGAAAGAGTCATTTTGTCTTCTTCTGACAATCCACAGTTGGAGCCGCAGCCGCTGATGAACGCTGAACCCCCGACGCCCCGATCGGGCGAGTCTGACCTGTTCGCCGCTGGCCGGGTTGCTCCCGGACCAACCCTACCGCCGCCGGTGGAGAATCCGGTGTGGAACGGGTGGGACGTGCTATTGATCGCGGGGTTGACGGTGGTCAGCATGGTGGTGTTTCAGCTGGCCGTGTTATGGGCGGCGCATTGGCTTTGGTACCCACAGGAAAGCCTGACTGACGTCTCGAAAAGGCCAATTCTGCTGATTGCTTCGCAATTTCTGATCTACATTCCGGTGGCCGCGTGCATGGTTGCGCTGGTCGAGGGGAAGTATCATGTGCGTTTTTGGCAGGCGATCCGCTGGAATTGGCCGCGGTTGGAGTGGAGGCTGCTGGCGCTAGGAGCAGCGATGTTCTTCGTGCTCGGCCTGCTGCAAAGCTTGTTGCCCATGCCGAAGGACACGCCCTTCGAGCATCTGTTCGACCGGCCGCGCGATGCCTATCTGCTGTCGATCATTGCCGTCACGCTTGGTCCGCTGATGGAGGAGCTGTTTTTTCGCGGATTTATGTATCCGGTGCTGGCGCGGCGGATGGGCGTGGTCTGGGGAGTCGTGCTGACGGCGCTGCCGTTTGGTTTAATTCATCTACCGCAGTATGGTTGGGCGTGGGGAGCGGCGCTCGTGATCTTTCTGGTGGGCGTGGTATGCGGCGTGGTGCGCGCCGTCATGGGTTCGGTGGGAGCCAGCTTCCTGGTGCATGCCGGCTTCAACGGCACGCAAATGCTGATTGCTGTCGTGATGACGCAAGGCTTCCGGCACATACCGAAGGGCGTTGCCCTGTTTTGCTTGCGTTGAGGTTTTTCCTCAGGTCGTTTCGCGCGTTCGTAGAGGGAAGGCTGGTACGACTCTACGGCGGCTCGGCCTTCTCCGGACAGCCGTGGCGGTTGTCGTTAGCGGAGCTTTTCGGCGGCCGGCCCCTGCGCGGGCGCGGAGTGCACACCACACGGTTTCACTCCACTACTTCACGGTTACGGTCAGCAACTGCGCGCCGCTCACTACGTAATCGAGCGGAGGGGTTGCAGTTTCGTCGACGCTGGATTCGCCGCTGACGATCATCTCCTGATTGCCGCGCATGCCGTCCATGATGTTCATCACCGAGATGGGCAACGTGGGCATGACTTTATCCGCAACGCGGGCTTCCGGGTCCGCTTCAAGCAGCGAAACATAGAGGCGATTGTTGGAATGCTCTTTGTTGAGCAACGCAATTGTCGAAGCCAGGTCGAGTCGCCGGCCAAAGGCCGCATTGCCGCGGCCCACGTGGTCGAGAGTTTCACCGTCGCTGACCAGAATGCGCAGGCTTCCCTTGCTGGCCGAGGTGGGAATCTTTACCGGAATCTGGTGCACGACGCGTTCGCCGCGGTAGGGAGCGAGCACGGTTTCGACAATAATTTCGTCGCCCGGACGGACTTCGCTGACGTCGGTACGGGCACTCTCCAGGCGCGCCCAGCGGCGCTCCCGGACCAGGTCGAAATCAAGCTTCACGCTGTTCACTGCAGGAGCGTTATAAGGGTTGTCGTAAATGCGTCCGAAGCGCTCACCCAGGGAAAGGGCTGCGGCCATGGCGGCCGGCTGACCATTCTCCGCAGGAACGAACATGTTCCGAAGCCCCACTTCGGGAAAGCCCTTCACATCGATGCTGCCGTTGAGGCGGTAAGTGATTTCTTCACCGTATTCGTTGACGCCATGCAAAGCATTGAAGACCGTTGCCATCATGGCGACGGGACTCAGACGCGGATTGTTCAATACTTCGTAATGAAATTCCTTTACGCCGCTTCCGCCGTGGATGGTCAGCGTCACCGGAATCATGTCTGCCTGTTTGTCGAACACGCCCATGATCCCAGTATGGCGATCCTGCACAAAGACTCCGGCTTGCTCGGTGGTGTTGACGATCTTAAAGGCGTTCAGGGGCGAGGGCAGAGTGGCCAATACCTGCGCCTTGTTCATGGGCAGATCGACGGAGCCGAACTGCAATAGAGGATGTCCGCAGGCCAGCAGACGCTGCGGATCGATATAGGTCACGGTGCAGGTGGCCGCGATATCCATATCGCCGCGAACCAGAATGGCGCTTACCGCCGATCCTGCTTCGAGCGGTTCCGGCTGTTTCTCTTCACTGACCGAGCCTGCTCCCATCACGGGAACGATTCCCGCTGAAGCGAACTGGCCGGCGAAGCGGCGCATGGTGTCTTCCGAAAATCCGTTGAAGACGAGGGGCGCGTCGATGGGCTTGAGATAGTTGGAGAAATCTTGCCTGGAATCGGACTGCGCGGAATCCGGAAATGTGCCGGCATCGCCGGGGGCGGCGGTTTTTCCCGCGGCATTCGATACGCCGGGCTTGGTCGCCGCAGCTTCTTCGGCCGGCGACTTGTCGAGTGCATTGATCTCGAGCATATCGGCAATCGGGGTCACTCCGGCGATCGGTTCCTTGGAAAACTCCCCGATGCGGAAGGCGAGTGCGCCAGCCAGCTTGCCGTTCAGGTACACCGGGCTGCCGCTCATGCCGGCGACCACGCCCGTGTATTCCACCTTTTTTCCATGCAGGCGAATCAGGATGATGTCGCCCTTGGGTCCGTTCGTATTGTGCAGAACGCCCAGGACTTCGACGTCCATCGATTCAGGCTTAACCCCCTCAAATACGGTGAGGGCATAGCCACGCATGCCAGCATGGATCTGGTCCACCGGGATGGTGGGCTGCGCGGTTTGGGCGGCCAGACTGATTGTGGATAGGGATAGACCTAGGACGAGAAGCGCAAGAACTACTTTTCTCATTTAATGCCCCGACACGGAACCCGCCAACCGGCTCCATGACAAATTAGACTCAGACCAACTGCGACTCGTTGCCTGGAGGAGGACTTTCTGGGACCGGGCAAAACATCCCAATTGCGAATCTGTGCGTCTATACTAGCACAGGGGTTTTCAGGGTTGAACATGTTTAATCATTACAAAAGTAAGACCTCAGGATTTGAAAATTCGATCGGGTTGAGACTCGGTCTGGGAATCGTCATGGCCTTGCTTTGCGCTGCCGCGCCGCTCGCCGCGCAGGACCAACCCGGGCAAACCCCAAACGCTCAGACGCCCTCGCAAGCGCCATCCCAGGCACCCGATCAGGACAAGCCGAAGCAGGATGCGCCCGACGCAGCCGGGGGGCCTACGGATAATGTGGGACCGTATGCCATCCCAAAAAAGAAGATCGACGACGCACCGCCGCCTCCGCCGCCCGCCCCGAAAAGAGCCGACGACATTCCTGACTATTCGCTAAAAGTGAACGTGCCGCTGGTGAATGTGGACGTGCTGGTCACCAGCAAAGATGGGCAGTTCATTCCCGGACTGAAGCAGGAAAATTTTCGCATTCTGGAAGACGGAGTAGCTCAGAACGTGAGCCACTTCACGGTGTCGCAAGCGCCCATAACCGCCGTACTGCTAATCGAATTTGCCTCGACGAATTATGTCTTTATGATGCAGGCTCTGCAAGCGTCGTATGCCTTCGCCAATACTTTGAAGAAGGACGACTGGGTCGCGGTGTCGTATTACGACATGCAGCCGCACATTCTGGTGGACTTCACGCAAGACAAGAAGGCGGTTTACGGAGCGTTGAATCAATTGCGCATCCCGGGATTCTCGGAGACCAATCTTTTCGACGCTTTGTATGACACGCTGGATCGACTGGACCGCGTCGAAGGCAAGAAATACGTCATTTTGGTGACGACTGGAGTCGATACTTTCAGCAAGCTCACGCTGGATAAAATCATGAAGAAGATTAAGGACACAAAAGATGTGACCATCTTCCCGGTGAGCGTGGGGTGGATGCTCCGCGAAGCGTATGAAGCGCGCGGACGGGCTGCGCCTCATGGCATGGGCATCCCAGTAGGCCAAATGGATTATCTGCAGGCCGACAACGAAATGCGCACCTTCGCCGCCATGACCGGTGGCCGCGCATACTTTCCGCGGTTCCAGGCAGAGTATGGCGAGGACTTTGAGGCGATTGGCAACGACATTCGCCATCAGTACACGCTTTCGTATTCGCCCTCGAACTCCAAGCTCGATGGAACCTATCGCAAGCTGAAAGTGCAGGTGGTGGCGGGCGATGGAGGCCCACTCAAAGTCAGGGACCAGAAGGGCAAAGACGTAAAAGTTGACGTCGTCGCGCGCGACGGATACACGGCGAAACATAGCGTGGATTAGGGGGTCCGTCAGTCCCAGTTCGTTCTTTCGGGAAGAGCCATCTGGATTAGCGAAAGGGCCGTCCTTTGACAATGCCCTGGCCCTCGCGGATCGTGACCAGTTGATCGGCAGGCAAATCGGCGAAGGTTTCGGAAGTCCCGGTGGGCCAGTGGATCTCGACGCTCGCTTTCAATGCCGCCCCCAAGCCAAAGTGCAGACGCGGATCGTTGGCGGAAAGAAAACTGCACTGACTGGTGACGGCTTGTGCCTGCACTTTTCCGCCGTAGCGCACCAGCACGCGGGCGCCAATCGCGCTGCGATTGCTTTTCGTTCCTGTCCCGGTTGCTGATCCTTCCAGCCGCACTTTGATCCAATGATTGCCGGTGGGAGCGTCGTTGCGCAGCAGAGTGGGCGGTTCATTGCGGTTCATGATGAGAATGTCGAGGTCGCCGTCGTTGTCGAAGTCGCCGAACGCGCAGCCGCGGCTGACGTGGCGCGATGCGATGGCCGGACCGCTCTGATCGCCGAGCTCTACAAAAGTTCCATTGCCCTGGTTGCGAAAGATAAGGCGGGGATTGCGCGCAGGATATTTGTTATAGACGCGCTCCAGTTCTGGAGCCACCGTTCCAGCGACAATGAAAATGTCAGGATAGCCGTCGTTGTCGAGATCGACCAGGCCGGTACCCCAACTGCTGAAACGGCGTTCGCCGCCCAGTCCGGCGCGAAAAGTTAGATCTTCAAACTCTCCCTTGCCATTGTTGCGATAGATGCCGGTGGCTTGGTTTACGAAGTGGGTCTTGACCAAGTCGAGATGACCATCCAGATCAAAGTCGCCGATGCCCACGCCCATGCCGCCCAAAGGCTCGCCGGCGCTGCCCAGGGCGATGCCGCGCAATAGCGCCTCTTCGCGAAACGTGCCATCGTGATTATTCATCAGAAGCAGGCTGGGCGTGGCGTCGCAGGCGATGAAGATGTCTTGCCAGCCGTCTTCGTCTGCATCGAAGGCAACCGTGGTAAAGCCGTATGAATTGCGCAGAGCGGCGATTCCGGCTTCCTTGGATACATCGGTAAATGTTCCGTCGCCATTGTTGCGGTAGAGGGAGTGAAACGGCGTCGCGAGACCACCCGGTCCGCAGTTCGTAGCAACGCCTTCAAAATTGCAGTTGGGCACTTGCATTGACGGCTTGGGAGCGGTGGCCAGGTCGATTTCGACATAGTTGGAGACGAAAAGATCGAGCAGGCCGTCGCGGTTGTAATCGACAAAGGTGCAGCCGGAGCCAAAACGAGTGCGCGGGTCATGCAGTCCGGCTTTCTCAGTCACATCGGTGAAGGTGCCGTCACCGTTGTTGCGATAGAGCCGGTTCTGCCCGTAGTAGGTGAGGTAGAGGTCCTCGAAGCCATCGTTATTGTAGTCGCCGACGCACACACCACAGGCCCAGCCGGCGTCGGTAAGGCCGGCTTTCGCGGTGACGTCGGTGAATGTTCCGTCGCGGTTGTTGTGGTAGAGCCGGTTGCTGGCGCCGGGGGGAATGGCCTCCAGGCGGCGGCCGCCCAGGATGAAGGCGTCCATCCAACCGTCATTGTCGTAATCGAAGAATGCGCAGCCCGCTCCGTTAACCTCGATGATGTAAGTGTTGTGGTTGGAATCACCATAGAACATGATCTCGGTCAGGCCGGCGTTCGCACTGACGTCAACGAAACGAGAGAATGGAGTTGTTTTCGCGGCATTCGCAGCGGCGCGGATCTCCGCCGGAAACAGCCCGGGCGCCAGCATCGCCGGCAGTGTTTGTAACAGGCGGCGCCGCGTCCAGTGACCGGGTTTCGGGAGTGTCATTGCGACTTCGTCCTGGAGTTCTCGTTTGGGTGGTATGGCTTCAGCGCTGCTCTTGCGCGGCGGCGAGATCCTTGCGGAGTTGCAGAGCATCGGCATTGTCCGGCTCCAGTTTGAGGGCGCTGGCCAGAGCCTGTTGCGCCTCGTTATAACGAGACTCCGAGCCAAGAGTCGCTGCCAGACTAATCCACGCCTGGGTGTAGCCGGGCGCGGCGCGCACGGCCAACCGGAAATATTCCTCGGCGCCGGCAGCGTCGCCACTCTTGGAAGCCAGATACCCAAGTTGGTTTTGAGCCAGCGCGAACGTGGGATCAATCTTCACTGCCTGCTCCAAGGCGGTATGCTCGGCCGCTGTGTCTCCGGTCTTGTCCAAAGCCAGCGCCAGCTTGTAAGCGATCTGCGCATCGCCGGGATTCGCCTCGGCGGCTTCGCGATAGTCGGCCACCGCTTTTTCGGGATCGCCGGTCGCGAATTCCTTGTCGCCTTGCGCCGCTTTACTGGCAGCGAGCGCGTGATGCTGAATCGCCTGCAATTGTTTTTGATAAAGATCGAGCTGTTGCTTCGCCAGTTCTGTTTCACCGAGCTCGCGCAGAGCCGTCGCATATTTGACGCGAATTTCTGGTTCGGTTCCCCCCAGTTCCAGCGCCTTGGCGAGTTGCTCGCGAGCTTCGGGGAATTGCTTGAGTTCCAGCAGAGCGACACCGAGGTTATAGCGGGCATTGTAATGGTTGGGATCGAGCCCGACTGCCTGTTCCAAATGGCCGCGACCGGCGGCGTATTGTCCGCGCTGATTTTCGAGGATGCCGCTCAGATAGAGAAAGTCGAAATCCTGGGGGTGGGCGGCGAGCAGTTTGCGAGCCAGAGGTCCCGCGTTGACGGAATCGCCATTCAAGACGAGAACCCGCAGATAAAGTCTTTGGGCTTCGAGACTGCCGGGATGAAGCCGCGCCGACTTGGCGGCGAGATGAACGGCCTCCTGATAATGTACCTGCCGGACGAGGACCGTAACCATCGCGGCCGTCAACGGCAAAGACGATGGATTCCGCTCGAGGGCCTTGGTGAGAACTTCTGAAGCCTTATCGAGCAAATTGGCTCTGCCGTAGGCCAGGGCAAGGTCAAGCGTCAAGGTCTGACTGCGGGGAGCGTCGCGCAGCACTTCAATGGCGGAAACATCATCACCCTCCGCCATCAAGGATTTGCTCAATCCGTCGAGCGCCTCGACCGAGAGGTGATCGATGCGCAATGCTGCCTCCCACTGGGATTGCGCGTCCTGGTGGCGCTGAAGCAAATCGAACGCGGAGGCCAGAAGCAGCCGGGGCTTCAGGACTTCAGGCATAAGATAAATGGATTGTCCCAGCGGCTTCAGTGCTTCCTCGGGATGTCCGGAAGCGTAAAGGGTGAGACCGACGAGGTAATGAAGTTCGGCAGAGCCCGGTTCTAGCTGGAGAGCGTTCTGAAAGGCGTCAAGCGCACAAGGATATTGTTTGCGATCGCCGAACCAGTTCCCCAATTCTTTGTAAGCATCAGCGTCAGGATGGGCGCGCAGTTTGGCCTCGAGTGCTTCGGGCCCGGTGCAGGCGTATGGACACGGAGGCACGGCCAGAATGGCCGAGAAAATTAAAACCGCCTTCGCAAACGTCGGATCCATTGATGTGGCAAGATTGCCTCGGCGAATCCCGCAAGATAAGGGCTTCCCGCGTCTTGAGCATAATTGAGCAACTGGCGCCCCTGCAAGCGAATCTCATGGCAAAACAGACTCATGAAGGAGAATGAATTGGTGATCCGCTCCCAGGTTCGAGCACGGGCTATCTGTATCTGTATCTGTTTTCTGGCTTTATGTTTTGCCTTGGCGTCAGCTTCTCTCGCTGCCGAAGAGAAGAAGCCGCCGCCTCGTTCCGATTACGTCGGAGATTCAGTGTGCGGTGCCTGCCATCAGCAAAAGGCTCAGACCTATATTCAGACGGCACATCACCAGGCATCGAGTTGGCCGAGTCCGCGCACCATGAAAGGCAGCTTTACTCCAGGCTCGAATGTTTTGAAGACCTCGAACCCATATCTGACATTCGAGATGACGGTCAACGAACACGGCTATTTTCAGAGCGCGGTAGAACAGCTATCGCCCACCAAGAAAATTTCGCGCACCGAGCGCATCGACGTCGTCGCTGGTTTGGCCAGAAAAGGACAGAGCTATCTATTCTGGAAAGCAGATCAACTCTTCCAACTGCCCGTGACCTACTGGACTGCAACCGATAGTTGGGTTAATAGTCCGAGTTATCCCGACGGCTCACCTCATTTCGACAAAGACATTATTCCGCGCTGTCTCGAATGTCACGCCAGTTATTTCGAATGGCTTCAGCCGTCCATCAATCGATACCGCAAGACCAGCCTGGTGCTGGGTATCTTCTGTGAGAAGTGTCATGGCCCTGGTCGCGAGCATGTCGCTCTCCATCGAGCGCATTTTCCACCGTCCCCCGGAATCGGCGAGAAAATCGTGAATCCTGCCGCTCTCGCGCGCGATCGGCAAATTGATCTATGCGGTTTATGCCACTCGGGCAATGGAACACCGATTCGGCCGGCCTTGTCATTTCTTCCCGGAGATGCGCTTGACGACTACATTGATATTCCTTACTTGGCGCCGGAGGATGCGGTGGACGTTCATGGGAACCAGGTGCAGCTATTAAAGAGAAGTAAATGTTTCCAGTCGACCACTTCCATGACCTGTTCGACTTGCCATGATGCCCACAAGCCGCAGCTCGACGCTGCAGCATTTTCGCCGCACTGTCTGAGTTGCCATCAGCCCCGCCAATGCGGAGAGTATGCCAAGACAGGCGACCAGATTATCCGCAACTGCATCGACTGTCACATGCCGTTGCAAGATTCGCGTGTGCTGTTTTCAAATACCGGCGGAAGGAAGCTGACGCCGAAGGTGCGCAATCATCGGATTGCAATTTACGCGGGCGAGAGTACTCACTGAACCATTTTGATTTTTGTTCGGGAGGCGAAACGCCGGTAATTCCGGAAGCCGATTTCGTTCAACTCGATCTGCTTGCGGCCTCTTTGCAGGCTTACCGTGGAACGGACCGGCAGCAGGTAGTCGCGAGCGGAGATTGCAACATAGTCGTAGTCGACCGTCATGGTGGCGGCGTGCATGGAAAAGCTGCGCGGCAGGCCGTCCGCCTCAACCGTGAGGCGCCGGATGCCGCTGGTCGCGCGATCGATGTAAACCAGTCCGTGAAAGCCAACCCCGAGGGAGTTGTTGCCTTCGCTGAGATTGATCGTGGCATTCTCGTGGGCAACGCGATAACTAAGTACCTGGACGGTTCCGGTTCCGTCGCCCAGAGTCGCGGCTTCTTTCCATTGGAAGACTGTTTTCGAAGAGGGTGAGAAAACCAGCTTGAGCAAGGCGCCAAACTCCCCCACAGAAATTGGCCAGGTGGAATTCAGGTCGGCGCGTTTGAGGCTGCTGCGCTTGCCGTTCACCTGGAGCGTGGTTCGGGATTCCTGGCCGTTGTGGTACGTCAGAAGCTCGGCGAGCGAGTCCCGATGTTTCCAGTTGCCATTGCCGGACTGATCCACGGACCGACTGGTGGCTTCGACGCAAATGAAATTCGGCAAGGTCTCGGTGTAGTCGAGCGCGCGTTTCCTGGCGCCTGCCACGATAGCCTCCAGTTGGTCCGGCGAAGGTGCGGCAAATGTGCCATCGGGCAGCGAAGTGATCACGAGATGTCGTCCCGCATGCCCGTCGTTTCCTGGCAGTTGAGAAGAAGCGACAGCAGCATCGTCGCTGGGAGGTTCGCTGGTTGCATTCCCGGGCGCGGGGGCGGTCGCTGAGGCTAACTCTGGACCCTCGATCCTGAACGCCACGGCGTGTTCCGCGGTTTTTCCGTTCTGCATGAGCCTTTCAATCACTTCATAATCACCGCTGGATAACGACGCGGATTGGATCGATGCCAGGTACGGGATGGAAACCGGGCCCGCCGTTTTTCGAAGCTGCATGGGCAGGAGTGCGATTTGCTCGTTGCTTTTCAGGACTTCCATTTCCAGCCTCGGCTGCTCGGCCGAGTTGGGATCGGGATGGATCACAAAAAAGAAGGAGATGTCCTTTACTCCACGGGGCACATTGCCGGACACGCTGGGTACTACTTTGCCAGTTCCGTAGCGCATGGGTTCGGTTGAATCTATTTCTGCGGGCGAGGGTTCGATACGCTGGACGATGGTCACATCGCTCAGGGATGGCCCGGATGCTTCGCCCGGAATTTCGAATTCCAGGCGCTGGGCGCCTGCTTTTTGGCTGTTACGGTCAAGAACTGCCGCCTCTACGACGTATCCGCCCGGGTCGGCGAGGAAAGGCCGTTGCATGGTGATCAGTTCCGGGCCTGCAGTCCCCTGGGAGTCGAGTGATGCGTGTCGGGGAACGTCCTCACTGAAATGTTCGATGACCTCGCCCGCTTTATTCTTGATCTGGGCCACGATGGATAGATGGACAGAATAGAGGTTGGAGTTAGGATCATCTCGCGTTTCCAGTTCAGTGACAGGAACTTCAATCACCAGGACATTTTCATTGCCGTCGGGCAAAACTCCCAGGCGCAATACCGCGGAATGGAACTTCAGATCGGAGGGTAATTGCGATTCGCTCAAGAGCTTCATCAGCGGCGCTTCAAATGGCTTCATCCCCGAACCGGGGCCGGGAGGCAGCGCGAAATAGCCCGCGCGTGAGCGTATCTTGAGCCCACCCCGTACCGGCTTCACAGCCACCGGGCGAAACTTGCCGTCATACTCTTTTATCGGCGGAACATAGGAGGCCTCGTAATACGTGGTCATGTCTTCGAACAGCTGTTGCAGAGGCTTTTTCAAATTGTCGGTCGGCACAATATAAGCGCCGCCTGTGCTGCCTGCCAGTTCCGCCAGAGGATTCCTGTACCCCGACAAGCCCTCGAATTCTATCTGGCTCAGCGTGTCACTGATCTGCGCTTGCATCCCCGGAGGCAGCTGGGGCAGTGACTGCATTCCCGGTCCCGACCCAGAAGAGGTGGGGGAAGAGGCAGCACGACTGATGCTGGGCGCAGCGGTCGCGATGGCCGCGCTCGCGATCAGTCCCTCACCGGCTTCGTCGTCAATTGCGTTCGTGTCTATGGCGTAAATGCTCACGCCGGATCGATTGGCGGCTCCGATGACGGACCTCAGCATGTCCCGGGTGTTCGAATCCGCCATCAGCCCTTGCGCGAAAAAGATCACGACTTTGCGGCCCGCGATCTGGCGTTGGATGCGTGCCAGCGCCAGCAAACTTGCAAGGGAGGATTGGCAGTGCTGGTCCTGCACGATGCGCTGCGATTCCTGGAGTGACGCCAGCATGATGCGGGCCGCATTACGATCCTTCGTGCTGATTCGCGCTCCGGAAGAATCTGTTCCAGTCTGGGCTATCGCAATCAGCCTTTGTTCGGGCAGTGCCGAAGCATCTTCCTTGTTCCCGTCGTCCTTCTCGGTCGCAACGCCGATGGCCGTTTCCACTGCAACGCGATCGGAAGTAAATTCCTGAAAAAGCCTGAGACGTCGACCGACTTTGAGCACGGAAAACGAGAACCCATTTGCGGGGGACGTCTTAAGGATTTTCGTAGCGATATCATGTGCGTTTTTCGCGGCTGAAGGTGCGAGACGATCGAAAACCAGGGTAACCGAGTGTTCTGCACTGGATGCGCCGGTCACAAGCCGAAGATCGGAAAGTCTTACAGCAGAGCCATTGTCCATGACCGCGATATCTTCAGGCTTGAGATCGAGAATAGGTTTGTTTTTCGTGTTGTGAACTACCAGGTCAAGGGTGACTTCCTCGACGTTGGTGATGATGGTGGGGGTTTCAGCTTTTGTTGCCGGCGTCCCCTGACTTGCGTCAACGGGAGTTGAGGTAGCGGAAGCTGGTGTAGGTGGACCTGGGACGGATGACGGTGCGGTTTGAGCGTAACCTTGAGGAACCAGGAGAATGAGAGCAAGCAGCGCAACCGTTCCTGTCTTATCCATAAGAATCCCTGATTGAGTTGAAGAAGCGTCGGCGGCTCAGACACTGCGCTGTCGAGCCGAATCTAACTCTCAAATCCCCGCCATTCTATATCCATTCCGAGGCGATCATGCTGGGAATTTGGTGAGAGCGGGATTGCCCGGATTCGTCCATCTCCGTTCAATTAGGAAAAGGCTCCCCGGGTTTTACAATCCGGATCTGGTGATCGGTAAAGGTCAGGTGTCCGTTGGGCAACTTTACCTTGGGCATATGACAGCTCACGCACTCCGACTTGGCAGTCGGACAAATCCTTGCATGGATCAAAGATCCAGTCGATGCAGCGATTGAGGATGCTTGAGGACCGGCGGTCGAAGACGAATGACATGCCCGGCAATTGCCATCGTAGGACGAATCCTGGCGGACGATGTCCTGGTGAGGATCGTGGCAAGCGATGCAACTGATGCGCGAGTCGGCGCCGTCGAAGCATTTGCTGTTGGCCAGACGATAAGGCTGAAAGCGAACCGTCAGTTCGCCGCGCCAGTGATTCCGCACCACCGTTTCCCAGGAGCGGTGACACTGGCCGCAGAAGTTCGAGATCTCTTCCGACGTCCGCTTACGGAGATCCGGCGGAGCGGAATCGAAGTCGCCGTTGAGAGAATCGGCGAGATGCGTGGTTGTCCCGGCATGACAATGCTCGCAGGTCACGCCGGGGCGCAGGGATTCGAAAGTCATTTTTCCGTTCGTCACCGCGCTAGTGGCGTGACAACCAAAGCAGACTTTAGTTTCGCGGAGTTCGATCTCGCGTCCGATTGCTTCTTCGAGACTGCGAGGTTTCAGGTCCTCGTCCCCGGTGGTGAAATCGAGACCCGGAATGGAGGGATAGTAACTCACGGCGCTCTCATAGCGGCGCCCACTACGCTCGAGAACCCAGGTCTGCGCCCCGAAGCCAAAATTCCAGTGAATGGGAATAGAAATGGTGCGCGCGCCATCGCTCACGTTATACGTGCTTTCTTCTCCATGGGTTTCGACGGTATAGGTGTACGCGCCTTTACGAACCGTCAGCTTCGGATTTTCGCCTAGCGTAGGATTTGCTCCCGGAAGTTCGAGCGCCCGTCCCATCGGTGTGCGCGGCTGGGACTGAGACTGGGAGCGGTGGCACGACACACATGCGGCCTCGGTTTTGCCTTGCGCACCCGCGCCTGGAGCGAGAGCCGCGATCGACATCAGAAGGCCCGCGAATGGACTAAGGATGTGTAGCCGACGCCGTGTCATTCTTTGTCTTCGTCATTTCGAGGCACAGCAAACGCTCTCGTCGCGCGTCTTCTTTGCGTCCCGACTTGGAGTAGGCCTTAGCCAGAGCGAGGTGGACCTCAAGATTATCGGGTTGGAGCTGCACCGTCTTTTCCAGGTGTTCGAGCCCTCCTTTGGTGTCGCCCGTCTCGCTGAGCGCCCGACCCAGAACCAGCTGGGCGCTGGGCAGCGCCGGGTCCTCGGCCACCGCTTTGCGGGCGTAGGGGAGTGCCTCGGAACCATCATTCTGCAGTAATGGAATCCAGGCCAACATGACCTCTGCTGCGGTGTTGGAAGGATTCGCCGCTAATTCGTTCCTGAATTCAACCATCGCCTCCTCGGGATCACTGGCGTAGAGCAAGTATCCATAAAGATAGTGCGCGTTCAGCACCGCTGGAACCCGCTGAAAAAGGCGCTGAAACTGTTCCCGCGCAATCTCTTTGTCTCCCTTCATGAAGTCGAACGCCGCCTTGCCGACACCGATGTATAACTCCGTTTGATCTGCTTTCAATTCTTTGGGAAGAAGCGGAGTGCGCAGGCCAGCCAGACCCACCGCCAGGAGGAGTTCGGAATTGCTGTCGTTGGCGTCGTCGCGAGCGAAAAAAGCATAGCTTCTTAGCGCGTCTTCAAACCTTCCCGTGCGCGTCAGCAGCAAAGCCTCATGGTAGCGGAGAATTTTTTCATTGCGAGGCTGATTGGCCGCTCCGAGCGCCAGCGCGCGCTGAATATCGTTGAGCGAACTTTGGTATTCGGCGGTCTCGAATTCGCAAAGACCACGCATGGCCAGAGCCGGCGCGGCGTTGGGAGTGAGGTCGAGATAATGGGAGAGCGCGTTGTCGGCCGCCGCATAGGCTCCGGTTCCGTATTGCAGTGAGCCCAGAAACCACCATCCGTCCGGCCACTGCGAATCGAGCTTGAGCGCCTGCTGATAGAGTTCGATCGCGCTGGGAACATCGTTCGCCTCGCGGGCAGCCATCGCCTTCGAGGCTACATCAGAAAAACTGGCAGGATTGGCCTGGGCGTTTCCTAGTTGAGATAACAGCGTGAAGATTAATATCGTAAACGTTAGCCGGACGTCCGACTGTCTGCGCCTGCGAACATGCCACCTATGAGTTGTTCCCATCTCCGTGTGGGCTGCACTGGCCACTGCCATTACTTCAAGACCGCTTTTTCGGACTGGACTGTCTTCCGAAAATCATCGTACCATGCGCGCGATCGGCCATCGACCGATGTCCGGGCGGACAACCCGTTGCGGATTCCTGCACTCGAAGTCTACTACCGCGGGTTTGGTATATCTGGGGCGGAAGCCGGATCGGTTGGAATCACCGCAGCGTGGGTCTGTGCTTCAGCGGCAAGGGGAAGATTTATCTCTAAGGCGCCCACGTTGTCCGTCGCCACGTCGCGCACCGCGACTCGTATGGAAACAGCACCCATCGGCACGTCGAATTGCTGTTGAACGCGATAGATGCGGTCGTGCCTTTCTCCGGCCGAAACTTGCGTACTGTCTTCTGAAACCCTCTGCACCGTAGCGTTGACCATCATTCCGTCGCCATCAAAAGCGGCAGCGGCTATTTCCAGGGCGGGATAGCGGGCGGCAATCGCGTAATCAATCTTGTAGGTTTGCAATGGGATAGGCTTTAGCGGCTCGGCCGAATGGTTCTTACGGCGCTCGCGAAAGTAAGCAGGCTGATCCGCCAGACTCGCCATCTGCGCAGGGGTAGCTTTCGCCGGCGGGCCCAGGGCATGAATGTGGGCCCGAAATAATAATGCGTGCGCCAGCGGAGCGCCGTGCTGCATGTTAGGAGACAGCGAATCTGCCGCTCGGCTCACCAGCATCGGCTCCAGCTCCGATGCTGAATGGGTTTCCTTCGCTCCAGTCGAACTGGGGTCGCCGTAATAGGAGCGACGATAGGCCAAGTGATAGCCGTGCTTGGAAAGTTCAACGTTAATGTGACGCTGTCGGCCGTTGTAGTTCTGGTTGCTGGGAGAATAAGTCAGGGTGTAGTAACGGCTGCCGGTTTCGGTAGCCTCCGTAAGCGCAGTCGCCAAATCGTTCGTGCCGTAGAAGGCGCGACCTCCAGTCGAGTGCGCGATTTCCTCTTCAGTCATGTAGCTGGCATTGAGCGCAGCGCTGTCGCTGGTCGTCACCATCGCCCCGCCCTGGGGGCGAGACATCACGTGGGTGACAACTGCGCCGCGCACGTCGACGGGATAGACGGCGATTTGGCCCCGCGCCAGAGTATCGGTAGCTTCCTTGATTTCTTCGTCGCTGTTAAGCGCCTCGGTCCCTGGATCGGAATTCGGCATCATTGACGTGGGAAACGATGACGAGAGCCAGATCACATTCTTATGGCCCGGAAGCTCGGCCAGAAATTTCGCAATTCTGACCAAAGCCCGAGCCGTCGAAAAATAGGCCTGATAATTGTCGGCATAGATGAAAATTCTTGGGATATGGGATCGGGGTCTCTTGTAGTCCAGGGCGTCAGCGAGCAGATTGCGATCCTCAGTAAATCCTTGGACCAAGTAGAGGCCGTCGCTCAAAACAAAGATGGCGAATCGGGTTCCGAGCGGCTTGCTGCGGACGAACTTCAGCAATTGCTCACGAGCTCGCGGCTGGTCGTCGACGGCGATGTTGAGCAGATCCAGGAGCAGAACGTAGAGAGGACCTCGCTCGGGTCCGGAGGGGACGTTCACGAATGTATTTGCCGGCAGGGATGGCGGAGGTTTGGGAAGGGAATCTGAAATGGCATCAAAATCGTGAACATCGAAGGACCGAATTCGCTGCGGCTTTCCATCTTCAGAGATCGAAAAATCGTTGGCGGCGAGGCCGGAAACGGACTTTCCATTCGCATCGGAAACCACTACATCGACGACCACGCGCCGGACATTTTGATGAAAAACCAGACCGCTGGCCTCGACTTTTTGCGAATCGGGATTCGCAGGCTCAGGTAAAGAGGAATCGTTCTGCGCGCTCGCCGTGCCTGCACATAGAATGGCGGCCAAAAAGACACGGGTTGGAAGCGAGAGTGAAGCCTCCATTGGAAAACATCTCCGGTTGCCGGCCAGTGGTTTCAGTCGAGCGTGACTCTACCTCAGGGCCGGCCTCGCGAGGTCAAGACTTGCAATTTGCAAGCCCTGGACGGATGGCCGTCTTCGTCCCTTAATCTTTAGTTCAACACTCCGTCACTAGTCAAGACTCTGTTACTCGATTCTTAAAGAAAGGCTTGATTCTGCCACTGACGCGCCCTGCTGCGCCTTTACCAGAACATCGCACTGTCCGGGTCCAGGAGAAACCTGCACCAACATGGGGATGGAGCCGTCGGCTTCCTGGTGCGTCAGGTCCAGGGGCTTGCGTGCGATCTCCCGCCCATCCCGTAACAGCTGCAACGTGACCTTAGGCGCTGCACCGTCCGTGGGCTTTGCGGGGTACACCACGAAGTAAAGACTTAGCGGGCTTCCCGGCGCCACCGAATCGGCAAGGGTGGGAGTGATGCGGCCATTTTCCAGTTCAAAGGGACTGAGCGGATTGCGCGGCCCAGTCAGCGGCTCGAAGCGCCGCACCAACCCCACCGAACTCAAGGAGAGATTCTTTCCGGGATCGACGAAAACCGAGACGCGTTTGGCGGATATCCTGCCCGTCTGCTCGTCCGCCACGGCCGTGTCGATCACAAAGTGGCCGGGCGGCAATCGGATTGGCTCGGCGTAGAGGATGCGATCGCTCTGCTGTTGTGCGGCGTCAGTGCTAGATACTTTGCGCACCAGTTCCCGGCTTACCTTTCCTACGATTGCTCCGGTCGAATCGTGGATAAATGCTACCAACGCTGCCCGAGCGCGGAGTTCGCCGGTCTTCTTGTCGGGAACCGCTTTGATTCCGGACCACGGGATTTCAAACGTCATTACATACTCAACTCCATTTTCCTGCGGCCGGAACTTCAGGGCCGACACCTGATAGGGGAATTCCAGGGGGGCGGGCTGCGCATTCACCGCATTCAAGGCCAGCAATTCGAAGGGTTGGAGCGGCTCTCCATTCAGGTCCGGCACGGCATAGTAGCCCTTTCGGGTCTGGAGTGTGACTTTGGGACGGCTGATTTTCACCTCGATTTTGCGGAAGTGTCCATCGTAATTGGTCGACGCCGGAGAATATGCCAGTTCATAGTGGGTGCGGATGTCCTCCATCATATGCTGCATGGGAAGGGCGATTTCGTTGGTGTTGGTAACCGAAAAGCCTCCCGTCGACTCGGCTAGCTCGCGCATCGCGAGTTGGGCGCTGGCCACGGCGGTGAGTTGGACATCATCGTCTTCCAAATGCCCGTTTTGAGGGTCGACAGCTTGCGCCGAACTTTCGGCGGCGGTGCGGCGCTGCGCCGCCAGAGCCGGCATCATCGGGTCTTCGACATTCAAACCCTGCGTGTCCAGGGTATAAAAGGATACGCCGGAACGGTTGGCATAGCTGATCAGGTTGTCCACGGCGTCGCGCCGGTTGATGGGGAACATGAGCCCGTCCGCCAGGTAAAGCACAATTTTCCGGCCGGGCAGGCGCTCCTCACTGCGAACCAGTTGATGCAACGAGTCCATCGCATCCATTCCGTCTGACAAGCTGCTGGCAAAACGCAGTCCTTTGACTAAGGCGGCTTGCGTGAGAAGAGCGTTGTTCAGGCCGATCGAAACATCCTGGGAAGCCGCGTTCGCTGCCCACAGGGGATCGAGCGATATCGCCGGCAGCGGATTGGTTAAGGAGTTTTGCACGGCCTGCGATTCAGCAGCTCCGGTTAGAGGAGAGGCAAGAATGTTCGCGGCCGATGCCTGCAAGCTGGCCAAGGCACTGCTGATGACCGAGGCCGAGAGATTCGGTGCGCTCGTTCCTTTCAAGCCTTTGGTGGATGCGTCGACTGCCTTGGCCAGCGCATCTTTGTCACTGGTGTAGGGCTGTACCAGTTCCAGACTACGATCCAGCCGGTAGATGGTTACGTAGGTGTTCGGTAAATCATCGCTCTTGAGAAATTCCAACACTGCCCGCCGCGCGAATTCCAGATTCAGAGGAGCAATCTGGGCGAACACAACGGAAACAAAGTTGACTTGCCGCATGGAATTCAGGGGATGCGAATCTGCGCCGCTGTTCGCCGTCGGTGCGGACTTCGCCGCTCCGGCAGCGCTGCGTTCGGTCTGCAATTGTTCGCTGCCTTGAATGTTGCGAAACACACGAATATTCTGAGGCACGCCATCTTCGTAGACTTCCACTTCCTCCGGCCGGAGATCGGTGACGGCGTGGTGATGCCTGTCCCGGACCACCAGATCGAGGAGCACTTCTCGCGTGGTGGTATGAATCACAGCCCGGTTGGCCTCCTCCGCAGGAAGAGAACTGGCGGGAGGAGAACTGGCGGAAGGAGAACTGCTTTGACCGAGCAATGCGGGAAGAACAAATAAGGAGTTCAGGGCAACTACGAGAAGACTGCGTGCCGGCATAACACCCACCTCTACGAATCCCGGTTTCGCTTCCCGGCAAGCGGGTTTCTCCACGATTCCGGCGCGGCCAGTCTAACCGGAATTGTCAAAAGATGCACGCTTTTCATGAAAAATCGATTTTTCTCTTGACAGCGCCCATGAATCAAGGTTAAGTTGCGTCGTCTTGCGGGATAGTATGAATCCACTACGTAAACGCTTACGGGCGTGCCGTCACCAAGTCTCAAAGGAGACGGGTATTTGTACAGAGTCTGTCCTAGTTCCACGCAATCCGGGGGAGGGGCAATGATTTCCACTTTTGAGGTCTCGGTAGTGAAAAAGACCGCGAGTACGGTAGCGCTGCTGCTTGTTTTCATCCTGCTGGCGTCGACCGGTTTCGCGCAGCAGCTAACCGGCACGTTGAGCGCCACCATCACGGATGCTGCCGGCGCGGTCGTGCCGAATGCAAAAGTGACCATGAAGAACGACCAGTCCGGTGACGTGCGCACCACGGTGTCGAACGGCTCAGGCTACTTTACCGTTACCGCAGTTCAGCCCGGAAGCTACTCGGTCACCGTCGAGGCCGCAGGTTTCAAAACATGGCAGCAGACGGGTATTGTGTTCGCCCAAGGCGACAACCGCACATTGCCCAGCGTCAAGCTCGATGTGGGTCAGGTAACCGAGACCGTCGAAATTAAGGCGGGAGCCGACGTGGTCATCCCCGACACCGCCGAGGTCAGCACCACTCTGAATACGCAGTTGGTGGAAGATGTCCCGATTGTGGGCCGCGACGCCGGCGAACTGCTCAAGCTGATGCCCGGCATGGCTCTCAACAACTCGGGTACTCAGGGATCGAGCTTTAACCCCACCACGGTCGGCTCCAACAACGGCCCGGTCGGCGCCTATTCGGCCAATGGTACGCAGCCCAATGGCGCGATGGCCTACATGCTGGATGGCGCCAACCTGGTCGATCCGGGCAATGCCGGAACCCAGATTGCGAACATCAATCAGGACATGGTCTCCGAAGTTAAAGTGCTGATGTCCTCCTACAGCGCGGAATATGCCAAAGGCCCGGTGATCTTCGAGGCATTCAGCAAGAGCGGAGGCAACCAGTTCCACGGGGAAGGCTATTTCTACGCCCGGAACAGCATATTCAACTCCTGGGACGCCTACACCAAGACCCAGTTTTTGAGCGACGTCGCCAGCTTTCCCGCGCTGCAAAACCAATTCGCCAATTCGCTCGAACCGCCGGCGCACTTCTACTATCCGGGAGGCAACATCGGCGGCCCCATCATTTTGCCCTTTACTGATTTCAACCGGAACCGCAAGAAGCTCTTCTTCTGGGCTGGTTATGAGTACATGAGACAGACACCCGCCGTCACTCCCATCGACTACAACGTCCCGACGGTGGAACAAAAAGCGGGTGATTTCACAGAAAACACAATCAATGGCCAGCCTGGCATTGTGAATGGGTCGAATACGCCGCTTCTGACCACGCTGCAACAGAACCCGAATTATGGATACGCTTACATGATTCCCTACGGCCTGCCCAGCAACGCCGTTGGCCACATCATGCCCACCAGTGACTTCGATCCAAACCTCACCGGCGGCACTCCAGACGGCAAGCACGGCCTTCTGCAGTACTACCCCAATTCAAACATCCTCCCCGGCCCTTCCAATGGGTACAACAATTACCAATACACTCCGAGCGAGCCGCAAAACCGTTGGGAAGCTACGGGCAAAGTCGATTATGCGATCAGCGACAATGACAAACTGTCCGTCTCCTACACTCGCCAGATCGAGACCGACGTGCACCCCATTGGCGTATGGTGGACTCCGCCGTGGACTCTGCCGTATCCCTCGAACGTACAAGCGCCCACGACTTCGCAAGACTTCATGTCGAACTACACCCACGTCTTCAGCCCCACCACCACCAACGAATTCGTGTTCACTTATGCCCGCTACATCAATCCCAGCAACCTCACCAACGCCTCGGCGGCCAGTCGAAGCACGCTCGGCTTCAAGACCACCGGTTTCTACGGCGTTACCACCAGTCAAGTCCCCAACGTCGAGGGTCCATGGGGTGGAGCGGTCCCCAACATCGACGAATTTTCCTTCGATGGAGCCTTCAATGGTGGCAATGGATTCGGCGCCATCAAGAAGGACCCGTCGCTCTACGACAACTTTACAAAAGTCATCGGATCGCACACTCTGAAGGCCGGCTTTTACTGGGACACCAGCCAGAATGTCCAATCCAGCGCCGGGTTACAGCTGGGGAACCAGGGCAACTACAACGTGGGCTGGGGAGCGAACGACACCGGCAACGTGGTTGCTGACTTCCTACTCGGGGTCAATGGCAACTACCAGCAGCAAAACATAATCCCGACCTTCGATATCCAGTTCCACCAGTGGTCGATTTACGCGCAGGATTCGTTCAAAGCAAATCGCCAACTGACTCTGAACTACGGCTTGCGTTTCGATCACATGGGCCAATGGTACGGACCTCCTAACGGAATGGCGGTCTGGGATCCTGCGTCTTACAACAACACGGCGTCAGCGCCGGCGAACACGGGCTTGCTTTTTCACTCCATCAACAGCAGCATCCCGCTTTCCGGCCTGCAGTCACCCTTGTTCTACTACGAACCGCGAGTAGGCTTGGCTTACGACATTTTCGGGACCGGCAAGACTGTGCTGCGCGCCGGCGTAGCCTGGTTCCGCTATCAGCTTGCAGTCAACGACGTGGGTGGTCCGACCGGTGCAGCTGCCGGCCAGTTCACGGCGCAAACCCCTGGCATCAGCCCCTACAATGCCAGTACAGGGACTGGTGGATATGGTCAAATCGATCAATCTGGTTTTTACACACCTCCCAGTCAACAATCCCTAAGCTCGTATATCAGCGGGACGGGCAGTGGAGCTACGATCTCGGTATTTCCGGAGGGAGACAATCGCACCCCGTACGTAATGGATTGGAACATCACCGTCTCTCAGGCCCTTCCGTGGCGTTCCGTGTTCGAGGCTTCTTACGTAGGCAACAAGAGCCAGAACGAGTTGATCAATGGAGGCAATGGCGGTATTGACAACCTCAATAACTTTGTTCCGGGTTCTTTCTTCCTCCCTGACCCGGTATTAGGTGTCACCGTTTCCACGGCGCCTCCGACCTGTACCAACAGCACACCAGCCAACAATTCGACCCTCTGCGCTACGAGTCCGAATTACGCGATCGAAGAGCAGACGGCGAACGGCAATGGCTTTTCCGAGAACCACTTCCGCCCGCTGAAGAACTATACCAACGTCAACTTGATCACCCACGGCAGCTACGCCAACTACAACTCGCTGCAACTATCGTGGCAAAAGCAATCTGGCCACATAACGTTCCTCACTAATTACACATTCAGCAAAGTACTGGGTATACGCGACGGCCAAACCGACAACGGAACTGGCAACGGTACAACGGTCGACCCCTACAACTTAAAAAACAATTACGGTCCGCTACAGTACGACCATACGAATATCGTGAACGCGTCGGCGGTGTGGCAATTGCCCAAGCTGATTCACGGCAATCACTTTGCTGGCGGAGCGGTGAACGGCTGGCAATTGTCAACCTACACGACCTACCAGAGCGGCGCGCCACTGCAGACCAGTACGGGTGGAAGCATGAATGCCGGATATCCCGGACTCACAGTTCCAAGCCTGGGCGCACCGGATCTTCCTAACAACAGCGTGCGTCTGCCGAACGGGTTGGTGTCAACCTCAGTGAACGAATCCACCTGGCTTGGCACAAACGCATACGGCGGATCGGGCGGTGGCCTGCTCCTGCCGCAACTGGTATGCGATCCGCGCAAACACGCCGCCGGATTGTATTTCAACCCCGGCTGCTTCCAGGCCCCCGCGTTCGGGACGCAAGGAACGCTGATCTGGCCTTACATTCGCAACCCAGCCTATTTTGACAGCGACTTGGCGCTGTTCAAGAATTTCCAGATTAGCGAACGGCAGAAACTTCAGTTCCGGCTCTCGGCTACGAACTGGCTGAATCATCCGTTGGGCCAATTCGGATTGGCGGGCACTGGCGATGAAGCGCTCAGCTTTACGCGAACCTACACGGTGCCGATCAGTGCTTCGGCAGCGTCGGTTGGAGGAACGGCCGGGTCGGAGTGCGCGTTCTTGGGCTTGACCATTCAAAACGGAGTCTGCAACGCGACGGCGACCACGCTTTCCGGGGCCAACACCAACACCAGCCTGACGGGCAAACCGGCCTTCAAGACTATGAGCCGGCAGCTGCTGTTCGCAGTGAAGTACTACTTCTAAGCGAACCCGGGTTACAATCAACCACAGGGTGGCTTCGGCCACCCTGTCTTTTTGTGACGAATATGTTTGTGCTGAAACTCGCCCGGCTGGCGGTGTGGAGTGTACCGTTTGTTTCGGCCACATTTCTTCTGCTGCATGGAGCCGAGGCGCCGAGTCCCATCCGGTTCGAACTGAAGAAAATCCCTTTCCGCCTGGAGAATAGCGAGACTCCCGCGAAGAACGCGCCTGAAACCATGCCCGGCGGAGTGGCCGTCTTCGATTACAACGGCGACGGACGTCCCGACATTTTTTTCACTAACGGCGCCAATATCTCCACCCTTAAAAAAGATTCGCCGAAGTATCGTAACCGCCTGTTCCGTAATGACGGCAACGGCATTTTCACCGACGTGACCGACGCGGCTGGCCTGGCCGGCTTCGGCTACGATATGGGCGTCGCGGTCGCGGACTACGACAACGACGGCCATCCTGATTTGTTCGTCGCCGGGCTGCACCACAGCACGCTCTACCACAACAATGGAGATGGCACCTTCAGCGACGTGACCGTGAAATCGGGGCTCGATGCGAGCTTGAATCGTCCGGATCCCGAATATGGCCCCCTGTGGGCGATCACAGCCGTTTGGGTCGACCTGAACAACGACGGCCTGCTCGATCTTTTCGTGGTCAACTACATGCAGTGGAGTTATTCGGAAAAGCCGCTTTGCGCGATTCAGGGCGTCGCCGACTACTGTAGTCCGAAGTTTTACAAGGGCCAGCCGAACCAGTTATTTCTGAATAAAGGCGACGGCACCTTCCAGGATGTTTCAAAAGAATGGGGAATCCGCGAACACGTTGGCAAAGGCATGGGTGTCGGCATGGCGGATTATGATCTCGATGGCCGTCAAGACTTATTCGTCACCAACGACGTTTCGTACAACTCGCTTTTCCATAATGTCGGGAACAAGTTCGAGGAAGTAGCCTTCGATACTGGCGTTGCTCTCACCGAAGATGGCAGCTTCATTTCGGGCATGGGGCTGGATTTTCGCGATTTCAACAATGACGGCTATCCCGACATCGTATTCGTGGCGTTGAACAATCAGACATTTCCTCTTTTCCAGAATACGGGCAAAGGCGATTTCCGCGAAGTCACAACCGAGAGCGGCATGAGAGATCCGAGTCGCCAGATGTCTGGCTTCGGCGTTGCCTTATACGACTTCGATAATGATGGCTGGAAAGATCTGTTCGTCAGCCGGGGCCATGTGGAATCGCTCAATCAACCCGGCCAGCCCGTCGATCAACCGAACACCGTCTTCCGCAATCAGGGAGCGAGCGGGAAATGGGTACCGTTGACTGAAGAAGCGGGCCTTACATCGGTCCCCCCATCGCGCCATCGCGGCTGCGCTTTTGGTGATTTGGACGGAGACGGACGTGTCGATGTGGTTGTAACTGCTCTCGGGCGAGATGCGGAAATCTGGATGAATCGCAGCCTGAAGTCAGGCCACTGGCTCGATATCGCTTTGCGCGGGACCAAGAGCAACCGCGACGGCATCGGCGCTCGCATCAAGCTGACTACCAGGAACGGCGCGCAATACAACCACATGACAACCAGCGTTGGTTATGCCTCGTCAAGCGATGGGCCGGTCCATTTCGGCCTGGGCGCCGAAAATCAGGCTGACTTAATCGAAATTCACTGGCCGTCAGGAATCGTTCAAACTGTGCAGAATGTGTCGGCGGACCAGGTGTTGAAAGTAACCGAGCCTGCACGCTAAACATCAGCTCACTTCCCAGCGGGCACCTTGGTTTCGAGCTGGGCGATCTGCTGTTTTACAAGATCGGCCTGTGGACCGGCAGGCAAGTAGGTCAGGGAATTCTTCAGATGTTGTACGGCTCCCGCATAATCCGCCTTTCGGGCAAGGATCACTGCCAATAGTTGCTCCGTGTTCGGCACACTGTGCCGCGGATCGATCGCCAGAGCCTTTGCAGCGCTAACGCTGGCATCATCGGTCTTACCCAGCTGGAATTTTGCCAGGGCATCGTAATACCAGAGCTGCGGAGTGCCGGCGGGATCAAGCTCCAGGGCATGGCTCGTGTTATCCGCCGTTTCCTGCCACTTTTCTCCCTGAGCTGCCAGCGCGGCCAGTTGTTCGTAGGGTAAGACGAATTTCGGATCAGCCGCCAAGGCCTTGGAAAAAGAATCTCGCGCAGCCTGCGGATCCGACGCTTCCTGCAGCTCGCCGAGCTGCAGCCAAGCCTGGGCGAATGCGGGATATAACTGGACTGCCTTCTTGAGATTCTTTTCCGCCCCGTCGGCGTTCTGGGCGAGCCATTCCTGCCTCGCTTTCTCAAAGGCTTTCAGGGCATTCGAAGGCGCCGCCTGAGTGGTGGTGCTGAGTTCGGTTCCACCGCCCCGTCCCTCGGGCGAAAGTGTGATCGTCCCAAGATTGGGGTCATCGCGGAGACTGTGCGCGGTAATGGTGACGGCGTTGGAGCGGAACCCAGCCACCGAGCCTCGCACGGTGCAACCCTCATACTTGGTTTCCAACTGTCGCTGTGCATCGGACGGTGCGCCCGGGGTGCCGTGCGTTTCAACGAAGGTGATGACGAACCTTCCCTGGAGGTCGGTCTGCGTCGAATTTACGATGGAGCCTTTGCAGTCGACGGAAACCAGCATGGGCTGCCAGGGGAGGGGTTCACCCTCCATCGCGAGCTTGCCCAGAAGCACTCCGCCGGCGCGCCCCTGACCCGACATCATTGTCCAATAGTCGTAGAGTCCACTGGCCTGTATCGAGTCTGGCCGCGGCATGGAGGAAGGAGGCGCGGCAGTCGAAGCGTGCGTCTGAGCTTCGGCTGGCTGGAGTTGCGTGGCGGCGAACACCAGCAGAAAACAAAATGAAAGCGCGAACAGAATCACCTTTGCTTTCATGGTAAACCTCACTGAAATCAGCGTTATTGCCCACTATTGTAACCCCATTCAGCCAACCACTGAAGCTCACAGGCCTCAGGATTTTGCCGGGCTGCAGGCGCGGTTGAGCTATCCTATGGATGATGCGGGCGGCGCTATTTTTTATTCTCATTCCGGCGTTGATCGCGCCGGCAGTGGTCGCGGCTCAGGAAGCCAACGTGGATCAGCTTCTCAAGCATGCCATTGAGGCGCAGCAGCACGGCGATTTTTCTGGGGCGATCCGCGACTACCGCCAGGTCCTCGAATTGCGCCCCAACGAAGTCGAGGCCAAGGTTAATCTCGGCGCCGCTTTGGCACATGTAGGGCAGTTCGACGAGGCCATTGCCCTCGATCGTTCCGCTCTCCCCTCGTTAAAAGACAAGGATCCGGTTCTCCTGAACCTTGCTCTTGCCTATTACAAAAAGGGAGATTTCGAACACGCCCGCGAGCAGTTCGAGATTCTGCGCGATGCGCAACCCAATGCCTTGCAGGTTGTGATTCTTTTAGGCGATAGCGATCTGCGTACGGGGAGATCGGACGCTGCTCTCAATCTGCTGGAACCGCTCGAGAGCAAATACTCGCAGAATATGGACTTTGAATACGTGCTGGCATCCGCACTGATCAGCACCAAGGGCAGAAGACGTGACGGCGTGGCCCGCATGGAAAAAGTTGCCAAAGCCGTTTCCGGCGCCGACGCCTACATGATCGCCGGGGCAACGCTGCTCCAACTGAATGAATACGAGCTGGCACGCCAGGATCTCGAGCAGGCCCTTCGCCTGAAGCCAGCCCTTCCTGGCCTTTATACGCTGGTCGGAACAGCCCGAGACAAAACCGGCGACGTAAAAGAAGCCGAACCAGCATTTCGCGAAGCTCTCAAGGTTAACCCTGACGACTTTGAGGCCAACCTTTATCTTGGAGCTATTCTTTATAAGCGCCGCGATATTGACGAGGCAAAGGGCTACCTCGATCGTGCGCTCCTGCTGAAGCCTTTAGACTCGATGGCTCGCTATGAATCGGCGATGCTGAAGAGCACTTCGGGAGATTACGAAACTGCGGCCCGGGAGTTGGAACGGTTGGTCAAGGATGATCCCGATTGGCTCGAGCCACACATCGAACTGGCTACCTTGTACTATCGCCTCCACCGTCCTGAAGAGGGAGCAAAGGAGCGGCAAATTGTCGATCGCCTCACTGCAAAACAGCAGGCGCAGGGACCGGCAAAGTAAAAGTAAAGGAACGCCCCGTTGCTTAGGGAGTCAGGGTGATCTGCTTTCCCGAATACTCGACGACTTTGTCCGGCTCGTCTGCGAGATGGACTCCCACTCCGTGGTTCTCGCTCACCAAGACCACGCGGAATGCGCGGTTTTCCAGCATGCCCGGAAACTGGCCTTTGCGGTCGCCGATGGTCAAAGTGTGAGCCGCGTCATCCCAGTGGAATGGGATCATCGCGTAGACTCCCTTTTCGTAATCGTAGGTGTCATTTTCGTCTTCGTAGAGCGTGAAATCGCCGTTCGCGCCGCGGTAGATGCGAAGTTCGATCGGGTCGGCAGGCTTTTCGGTCGACCATTCTTCGTCCGGGCCGAGCGGAAGAATCGATCCGGCGCGAACATATAACGGCAAGCGATCCAAGGGGGCGATGGCGTTGATCGTTCGTCCTCCTTCGCCTGCGATTCCCGTCCAGAAGTCGTACCATTTGGCTTCCGGCAGATAGAGTTGCCGCATCGTTGCCCCAGGATCGGTCACGGGATTCACCAGAAATGCCGGACCGTACATGAACTGGTCACCCGCATTCTGGGCGCGAGGGTCGGCGCGGAAGTCCATTACCAGCGGCCGCATTGGCGTGTACGCTTCGCTGGTGGTCTTCCACGCCAACGAGTAGATGTAAGGCAGCATGCGATAGCGCAGGCGATCGAAGTTCACCAGAATCGTCTGCGCATCGGGGCCATAGGACCACAATTCGTTTTCATCCGGATGACGCGTACCGTGCACGCGCAGGATGGGATTAAATGTGCCGTACTGAAACCAGCGAATAAACAGTTCGCGGAAAGCCGGATTGGTGGGATTGCCGAAAACGAATCCACCAATGTCGGTTGTCCAATAGGGAATTCCCGAGAGTGCGAAATTCAAACCGGCGGGAACCTGTCGCCGAAAACTAAGCCAATCCGAATTGATGTCGCCCGACCAGGCCGTAACAGCATTTCGTTGCGATCCGGCGAAGGCTGAACGAGACAGGATGAACACCCGCTTCCCGTCGGATGCGCTGCGCTGGCCTTGATAAACGGCCTGGGTATCGAGCAGGGGATAAGCATTTACATAGCGGTTACCGCTTCCTGCCGCGAGTTTGTGATCCAACAGAATGTTCTCTTCCTGGCCTTCGGTCTCCGGTTCGGTCGTATCCATCCACCAGGCATCGGCACCGATGCGGAAAAGTCCTTGATTGACCAGATCCCAATAATATTTGCGCGCCTCCGGGTTGGTGGCGTCATAAACTGCCATCGCATTGGCGTGATAGGGGGGCTTCGCATACTTGAACTTATCGACGAACCAGCCTTTGTTCTGCATGTAATCGTAATTCGGGGAGCCCGGCTCAAAGAACGGCCAGATCGATATCATTAGGTGGAAGTTTTCGGCGTGCAACTCGTCGATCATGGCTTTGGGATCGGGATAATTCTTGTTGAAAACGAATTCCCCTTTGCGATTCCACCAGAACCAGTCCTGAACGATGTTGTCGACGGGGATGTGCAGGTCGCGATATTTGCGGGCCACGTCCAGGATTTCCTGTTGCGACTTGTAGCGATTCTTGCACTGCCAGAATCCGTAGGCCCACTTGCCGAACATAGGCGCCTGCCCGGTCAGCTCTCGATAGCCGGCAATGATCTTGTCGAAATCGGGCCCGTAAAGAAAGTAATAATCGATGACATCGGCAACTTCCGAACTAATGTAAAGGTAATTGGCAAAACGATTATTGAAGCGGCTTCGGGAAGTGTTGTTCCAGAAGATTCCGTACCCCTTGCTCGATAGCATCAAAGGCACGGAGATGTTGCTATTCTCCTGGGAAATGTCGACTGACTCCCCGCGATAATTCCACACGCCTGCCTGGTGCTGGCCCAATCCATAGAGCCCTTCGGGAGAGCCGTAGATGTTGACGAAGGATTCGGCACGGTAGGTATCTTCGCCGTTTACTTTCTCCGGCGTCAGGCTGCGGGAAGCTTCCTGCACCAGGGGAGCGCCGTTCTTCTCGGCGTAGGCGATGGCTCCGTCTTTCTTCGTTACCTTAACTTTCAGCAGGGAAGTCGAGAGGGTGACGGCATCGTCGGCGGATTCGAACGTCCATGGCGCGGCCGGCCATGTCTGTTTGGTGACAACATAGTCCGCACGCTTCGGAAACGCGGCCGTCGCCGAATAAAGGACGTGGATCACCGAGTCCGAACACACTTGCACTTTCAAGCTGCCAGTTCCCAAGGAAAACAGAACGCCGTCCGACTGCTGCTGAACTTGCCGGACGGGATTCATCGCGCTCCACTGGGCATGGGTGGCCGTGGCGCAGAACAGAAAAGAGCCTATTGCCAGTAAAGATGAAATGAAGAATCGTGAGTTCCTATCGTTCATGCGCATAAGTGGTTCGAGCCTTCAAGGGTGACCTGTGCTGGCCTGCGTCCGATCTTCCCGGTATGGCTATGGGTTGACAACTTCGAGCGGAGTGCTCGTGGTTTCCGCCGAGTTTGCTCCCACCATGAGATCGAACGTGCCCGGTTCGACTACACGGTTCATGTTAACGTCGATTAAAGAGAGGTCTTCCGGAGTCAGCGCGAAGTCGACCGTTACTTTCTGACCGGGCTCCAGGCTGACGCGTTTGAAGCCGCGCAACGCTTTCACCGGACGCGTAATCGAAGCCACCCGCTGATGAATGTATAACTGAGCCACTTCATCCCCTGCCCGATCGCCGGTGTTTGTAATCTCGACTGAGACTTTGGCGTTCCCGCCGGTTCGAATTGTCTTCGGCTCAACCCGGACATTTTCGAAATGGAATTGGGTATAGCTCAGGCCGAAGCCGAAGGGAAACAGGGGTTCGCGGGCGTCGAACAAGTAACTGCGGTTTCGCGAAGGCTTGTGATCGTAGAAATCAGGCAACTGCCCCACAGAACGAGGGAAGCTGATGGGAAGTTTGCCGCCGGGGTTCGCGTCGCCAAACAAAACGTTGGCCGCGGCAGTTCCGCCCTGTTCGCCCAAATACCAGCCTTCCAGAATTGCGGGAACGTGCTCCTTGACGTAGTTGATCGACAGAGGCCGCCCGTTGATCAGCAGGGCTACTGTTGGTTTGCCAGTCTCAACCACAGCCCTAATCAGCACCTCCTGCGAACCAAGCAGGTCCAGCGAATCGCGATCCCCCAAGTGTTGCTCAGACCAGGCCTCGCGATTCGTGCTTTCATTCTCTCCAACCACAACGATGGCGACATCAGATTGGCGGGCTAGAGCAGCTGCGGCACGAATGCTTTCGACTTCCATTTTAGGGTCAGGCTGCGTGACTTTGTTCTCGTACCAGGCCGACCAGCCCTGTTTCCCGGTTGTGATCTTGCAGCCTTCGGCATAGAGCACCTTGACGCCATCGCCGGCTCGCTTGCGAATGCCGTCGAGGATGCTAATCTGGTTTCCCGGACCGGGGTCACGACTATAACCGCCAAGATGAACATCGGCGGCATTGGGCCCGATTACGGCGATGGTTTTCAACTTCTTCAGATCGAGCGGCAGCAGATTGTTGTCGTTCTTGAGCAGCACCATCGATTTCTGCGCCACCTTCAGGGCCAGTTGCTGATGCTCAGAGCTATTCGTGATGTTCTGGGCATAGTCCGGATCGACGTAGGGATTTTCGAACAAGCCGAGGCGGAACTTTGCCTCCAGCACGCGTTTTACGGCTTGATCCAGTTCCGCTTCGGCCACCCTGCCCTCGCGAACTTGGTCCAGAAGCGTGGCGTATACCGAACCATCGGACAGGTCGTAGTCCACGCCCGCGGCCAGCGCCTCTCGCGCGGCTTGCGCGAAGTCGGCAGCCACGTGGTGAGTCTCCACCAGCATCTGCAGGCCATTTCCGTCCGAGGTCACGTAGCCTCGGAAACCCCATTCCTGGCGCAGCACACGATCGAGCAGCCAGCGGTTGATATGGTTCGGGATGCCGTCGATCTCGTTGTAAGAGGCCATCACACTGCCAACCTGTGCCTCTTCGACGGCGGCGCGGAAGGGCACAAGAAAAGTCTCACGCAGATCCCTTTCCGAAAAATTGGCGGGTGCGGTGTTGGTGCCGCTCTCCGGTTGGCCATGGGCGGCAAAGTGCTTGGCCGTCGCCATCACGTGATGCCGGTCAATCGTCCACGAAGTGCCTTGCAACCCGTTGATGGCCGCCACGCCCATGTGGGCGACGAGGTAGGGGTCTTCACCATAGGTTTCTTCGGTGCGTCCCCAACGTGGATCACGCGACAGATCCAGCACCGGGCTAAAGGCCTGATTCACTCCCGAGGATGCCATCTCGTCCCCGGCAGCTTGGAAGGCCAGCCCTATCAGTTCCGGATCCCATGTGCTGGCCAGGCCCAGCACTTGCGGAAAGCTGGTGCTGCCATAAGCCATGAATCCATGCAGAGCCTCGCCCTGAAAAATTGCAGGTATGCCCAAGCGGGTTTTTTCCATCAGGAAATGTTGCGCTTTGTTACGCGCCTCGGCGGCGTCGTGCGCGCTGACCTGCGAATCCTCGCGATATAACTTGCCCAATCCTTCAAAGATCTGTTTCGCCTCAGGACTGGCCGTGGCCATTGCACGCCGCCGGCCTCCGGCAAGCTGGTCCACTTTCTCCTCAAGCGTCATGCGCTTTACCAGGTCTGCAGCGCGTTGCGCGGGGGGAAGACTCGGATTGCGATAAGCAGGCTTCGCTTCCTGAGAGCGGCCAACCGACGCAACGAAACCGACCAAGATAAACAGAAGGAGATTCTGTCGAAGGTGCATGCAGCCTCCTTAGAACTAGAACAGCATGAACGAAGACGCGATCCAATCCCCGGCGCAAAAATGGCAGGCGAAGCATAGCATTCCAGGACGACGCTTTGCCATAACGATCATGTTAGCGAGAATTCTTTTCCGGCGGAGTTCGTTGGAGACGGGCCTCGACGGCTTTGCTTACGGCAAACGTCCATTCACTTTGTCAAGATTTGTTCCAACTCTTGACATCGCTTTACGATAGTTTTTGCAGCGAGAATCTTTTCCTGGCATCTATCTTAAGGGTAGGACATTTTGGAGTAAGGCAACTTCGTTGGGGTCGGACGGTTGAGCCCCTACTTCATCGTTCTCCAGGAGGAATCGTAAAAATGAAACATGTGAAATACTTGGCAGTTCTCTCGACGTTCGCCCTGCTATTTTCCTTAGGCGCGTTGGCACGGGATAACAGCACGCACACGGTCAGTTTTCAGGATTCGGTCGAAGTGGGCGGTACGCAACTGAAAGCCGGCGACTACAAGGTCGAATGGCAGGGCACCGGCCCGGCGGTACAAGTCACCTTCCTGCAGCACGGCAACACCGTGGCGAGTGCGCCAGCGACGTTGCAGAGCGACAAGCAGGTGACGCACGACGACGTGGTAGTGGACGAAACAAACGCTAACGCGAAAACTCTCAAAGAAATCGATTTCGCGCATCAAAAAGCAGCGTTAGTCTTTGCACAGGGCGGCATGTAAGCATCTCGGAGCTGGAAGCCGGGCGGGGAGCGCATCGCGAAAGCCGCTTCTTGCCCGGCAATTTTATTTCCAGCCGGGGAATCCGCGCTGAACTCGTTTGGTCTCAATCACTTACGGCTAGGGTGAAGTACCCACCACGTTCGTGCCATAGATGGCACTGGCGAGCCATTTACCGAGTATAGGCCCCGCGCTAGAGTGTCCTTGAGCAGCACTTGGGGGAGGGCTGATCAACAGACGCCTCGGGGACTCAAATCGAGTCCGAGGCGTTTTGTTTTTGGTGGAAATTCTTCTTCTTCCTCTTCTTCTTCCTCCTCATTCCTCGGCTCGCTGCTCACCGGCGCCTCGGCTCACGGCTTCTTCGCGGTTCCCGAGCCACCCCCGCGCTACCCACCTACGTTTCGATGGTGGTAGATTGATTTGCGCCTATATCCTGACCAACCCAGTCTCGAGGAGCAGCTCATGCCGGTTCCCTTTGCACGCCGCGAATTTCTCGTAGGAATGGTTGCCATAACGGCGGCAAAGGCCGCGTCTCGGTTTGTCTCGCCTTCCGATTCCAAGTCGCCGTTCCGCATTGCTGTCATCAACGATGAAATCTCACAGGACTTCGGGCACGCCTGCGAGGTCGCGTCGCGGGAATTCGGCATGGGCTGGATCGAGTTGCGCGGCATGTGGAAGAAGAACATTGTCAACCTCGACGAAAAGGAAGTGGCGGAGGCGCGGCGCATTCTGGAAAAATATCAACTCAAAGTAACCGACATTGCCAGCCCGCTGTTTAAAGTGGACTGGCCGGGCGCGCCAAAATCAAAGTTCAGCGAGGCCAAAAGTTTCGGCGCAAACTTCACCCTGGAGCAGCAGGACGAAGTGCTGGAGCGGGCCATGGAGATGGCGAAGGCGTTCCAGACCGACCGCGTGCGCTGCTTCGATTTCTGGCGGCTGGAAGATCAGGCTCCCTACCGCGCCGCCATCAACGACAAGTTGCGGGAGGCCGCTGGCAAAGCGGAGAAAAAAGATATCATCCTATTGCTCGAAAATGAATCCGCCTGCAACACGGCGACCGGGGTCGAAGCCGCTAAAGTTTTGCACGAGGTGCAGTCCCGCTCGCTCATGCTGAATTGGGATCCTGGCAACGCCGCCGCCAGCGGCGAAACTCCATATCCGAACGGCTACGATCGGTTGCCCAAGCAACGCATTGGTCACTGTCACTGCAAAGATGTGGTCAAGAACGGGAAGAAATACGACTGGGCGCCGATGGGTGGCGGAATCATTGATTGGGCGGCACAGTTCAAAGCGCTCGTGCGCGACGGCTTCCACTACGCCGTGAGTCTGGAGACTCACTGGAGTGGTGGTGGCTCGGCGGAAGAATCGTCCCGCCGGAGTTGGGCGGGAATGAAGAAACTTCTGCAACAGGCCGACGCACTGTAAAACGCGGGGTAATCCGCGAGGAGAAAGAGGAACGATGAGCGAACAATCCAGACGCACGTTTCTGCAGCAGGCGGCCCTGGGAACGGCCGCCCTGCTGGCATATCCAACGGCCCGCGTGCTGGGTGCGAATGAGCGGATTCGCATCGGCATGATCGGTGTGGGGGATCGGGGGAATGATCTGTTGGGGCAAATTCTCTCGGTCCACGGGGTGGAAGTGGTGGCGATGGCGGATGTGTATAGCCGCCGCCGCGATCGGGCGAAAGCTAGAGTGCCCGGCATTCAGACCGTCGACGATCACCGCCGCCTGCTCGACATGAAGGATATCGACGCCGTG